>JACCDG010477052.1_pt1 | contig 35148 bp, 32 predicted proteins | sample 7442471 | NCBI WGS metagenome assembly JACCDG01 (sample SAMN15323444, study PRJNA562643) | freshwater metagenome | isolation source: river surface water | place: USA:Blue River Watershed | collected 2017-08-17 | reverse complement strand
TCAAACTTCAAAAACGCCTCATGCGCTTTCATGATGCGCGGATGGGCGGTTGACCTAGGATCATCCCCAATCAATAGCTCTTCATACAGTTTTTCGCCTGGTCTGAGACCTGTCACTTCAATAGCGATGTCGCCATCTGGGTTGGCCTCATCTTTCAAGCTTAGGCCCGACAGCTCAATCATGCGATGAGCCAAGTCAACAATCTTGACGCTCTCACCCATATCCAGCACAAACACATCCCCACCTTCGGCCATGGCGCCGGCCTGAATCACCAGCTCAGCCGCCTCGGGAATAGTCATGAAATAACGCGTAACCTCAGGGTGCGTCACCGTGATGGGGCCGCCCTCTTTAATCAATCGTCTAAATAGGGGCACAACAGACCCAGACGAACCCAGCACATTGCCAAAGCGCACCATGCTAAATCGAGTTTTCCCATTCGACTGCGAAGTACTTTGAGCCAATGCTTGCAACACCATCTCGGCCAAGCGCTTGCTAGCTCCCATGATGTTGGTGGGCCTCACTGCTTTGTCGGTGCTAATCAGCACAAAGTCAGCAACGCCATGCTGAACCGCAAGTTTCGCCAACGTCATTGTGCCAAATACGTTGTTTTGAATGCCCTGTCCTGGGTTTTGCTCTACCAACGGCACATGTTTGTATGCTGCTGCGTGATACACCGTGGCAGGCTGCCAAGAAGACAAAATATCTGCCATACGCTTTCCATCTTGCACATTTCCTAGTAAGGGCACTAACTCACAAGCAACCTGTGTTTGCTGGAGCTTTTTCTCTAGCTCTTGGTGAATCGCATATAAGGCAAACTCTGACAACTCCACCAGCAACAAAGCTGTTGGCTTGGCTTTAATAATTTGACGGCACAGTTCGCTGCCGATTGAGCCGCCCGCACCTGTCACCAGCACCACTTTGCTTGCAATATTTTTACCCAGCAGCAAAGGGTTAGGTACCACGGGCTCACGGCCCAGCAAGTCTTCAATATCAAGCTCTTTCAAGTCCGACACTTGCACATTGCCTTGTGCCAAATCAGCCAAGCCCGGCAAAGTACGAACTTGAACCCGCGCCTTACGGGTGAGCTCTAACACCTCGTTGCGCCTCGTCCTCGATGCAGAAGGCATGGCTAGCAACACATCGTGAACATTGAGCTTTATCACCAGCTCTTCTAGGCGGCTGGGGTTATATATTTTTAAACCGTTGAGGGTTTGTCCGTGCAAACGGTCGTCGTCGTCTAAATAGCCTACAGGCCTTAGCTCTGCGCTATTGGCCAATGCTGACGCTAACTGGCGCCCTGCAGAACCAGCACCATAAATCAACAACCGGCGTGCGTCGGCTTTGCTCATGCGGCGATATAAACCGCCTAGCCAATATCTAGCAATTACCCGCGACATCAACACAAACACTGCCAGCAAAGTAGGCTGAATAATTCCAACCGTGCGGGGCACGCCGGTTACGCCTACCAGTGTGAAGATACTGACAAATACGAAGGCATAAATAGCCAACGACTTAAAAATGGCGTAAAGCGCATCAATGCCTGCGTATCTAAAAATTGCGCGATACAAACCAAACGCTACAAACAAAGGCACGGCAATGGCAATAGAGGCAGCAGATGCAAATGCCATGTTGGCATTAAATGGCATCCACGCCTCTATACGTAAATCAAACGCCAACCAAACGGAGCACCAACAAAACGCCACATCTACGGCCACCACAACAAGGCGTTTTACACCTCGGGGCATGCCCAGTAAATACGACGCAGCTTGATTGAGTGCCATGTTTTATGCTTTGCTAGCCATGCGCATGACATGCGTAATTGCATTACAGATTTTTTGAATATCCGCCTCTGTCAATGTGGGATGCACCAAAAACATCAAAGATGTTTCACCAAGCTGCTGCGCACATGTCAGTCTGCTTTTAGGCCGCCATTCCGTGCCATCGAAGGCCTTTTCTAAATACACCTCAGAACATGAACCTTGGTTACAAGGCACTCCTTCAGCGTTGATAGCGTCCCTGACTCGGTCACGCGTCCATCCCTCATTGAGCTGCTCTGGTTTTATATAGGTATAAAACTTGTAATTTGCATGCATGCATCCTGCGTACGCCACACACGCAGCGGCGCAGTTGTCAGCACATGTATGGATATTGCACTTAAATGCGGGCACACGCAGAGCCTTAAATCTGGCACATGCGCTTGCAATGGTTTGGGCATTTGCCGCACGAGTTGCTTGCCATTGCAACATGCGTTTGAGCTGAATACGCCCCACAACGGCTTGCATTTCAAGCATCCGCCAATTGGTGCCAAAACTTTCGTGTAACCACCTAAAACCCGTTGGGTGCTCACGCTCGTACACCGCCTCGTAACTTTTGCCATGGTCTTTGTATGCCCACATGCTTCTCCATAAAGTCTCATCGTGCGTTGTAACCATGCCGCCTTCACCCGCAGTAGACATGATTTTGTCTTGACAAAAACTCCATGCCCCCACATGGCCTATGCTGCCCACTGGGCGCCCTTTGTAGCGTGCGCCATGCGCCTGCGCACAATCTTCAATCACTTTAAAGCCATGCTGCTGAGACAGCGTCATGATGGGGTCCATGTCGCATGGCCAGCCAGCCAAATGCACGCAAATGACAGCTTTGGTTTTGGGTGTAACAACCTTGGCAATGGTGGCGGCCGAAATATTGCCACTGTCGGCCTCTACATCGGCAAACACAGGCACTGCACCCGCATTCACCACACACGATACAGAAGCAATAAAGGTACGCGGCGTCACTACAACCTCGTCACCTGGGCCAATGCCCAACGCCTTGAGTGCCAGATCCAACGCCAATGTGCCATTAGCCAAAGCCACGGCATATGGCACGCCGCACCAAGCCGCAAACTCTTTTTCAAACTCGCATGTCTCTGTACCTGTCCAGTAATTTACTTTGTTGCTCAACAGCACGCGCTTTACTGCCTCTGCTTCTTCATCAGTGAATGAGGGCCAAGGCGCAAACGATGTATTTAGCATTCGAAATATTCCAATTTTTCTTTGTTCTTATTTTTGCATGGGCTTAGGCATGCTCTAGCTTCGAAAGGCAACGACCCAAACCGAAGAAAGAATCGTCATAAAACCAACCAACATCACCCGGCCAGATATGAAGCCATCCATTTCATCTTGAGGTGCATTACGGTCCAGCCCCTGCATCATTCTTGGCTCAATGTAAGCCAGCAAAATTGCTGTAGACATAAAGTTCATCAACTGTCCAATAAACACCACAGTCATGCGAAAGTCCGGCAATAAACGTGCCGCAACAAACGGTAACAACAAAGCCAAGTAAACAAATGCTGCACTGGCCATCATCGATAACCATCGCACACGGACACCGAAGCCCACCTTTCGCCAATACTCAATGTCTTGCAACTGTGGGAACGGACGGTAAAACAAAAAACCCAGTAATTTTGATAGCACGCGCCCTGCCGCAGGTGAGCGCAAATAAAGCATGCTCCCTGTCCAAGCAAAGAAAAAACCTAAAAAGAAAATCACTGAAAGCCTGATTGGTATCTGCAGCTCATACAAAAAAGCCAGCACCATGGCAAAACCCACATTCATCATGCGAGCCAAGTAAATCACCCAATTTCCGAATGCAATTACCTCTGCCTGTCGGTCTGGCTGCAATGAGCTCTTCACGTAGTAACCATGTAAATCACATAGGACCGACAAAGCCAACAGCGCCGCCAATACATACTCCATCAGTCTATTTCCTTGCTATTTGATCAACGGCCTTGCGGGATTGCCGACTAAGGTGACCCCAGGTGGCACGTTTCTGGTCACCACAGACCCCATACCCACAACAGCCCCCCTACCAATAACCAACGGGGCGCTTGTTGAGCCCTGCTTGATTACCGCGCCCGCGCCAATATACGCATAGTCTTCAATATGCACATTGCCATTGCACATCACGCCAGGTGCAAATGTCACAAAATCGCCAATCACACAATCGTGCTCGACATAGCTGTATAAGTTTGCATGAAAGTGACGCCCTATTCGTATGTTACTGGTCAGAGTAACAAATGGGCTTAGCACCGCGCCTTCGCCCAGCTTTACATCATCCATTTGCACCACGTTGGCCGCACGCACCTCAAAAAAACTCATTCCCTCGGCAGTACACTGCAAGGCCAAGCGTTGCCTGATCTGGCTGTTGGCAATGGCGATGCACACATGGCGGCTTCCGGCCGGCTCGGCCATCCACTCAGCATAGGTGAGCACCCGCTGGCCATTCACATGCGAGGCTGTCGGGCGGTCGTCCACAAACACCAGTTCGGCCTCGCCCTTGTTCAAAGCTGGCTGAAGCTGCTGACGGGCCAGCGGCATCACTCCGCGTCCGCAGCCACTAGCCCCAAAAATGGCATAACGTTTCATTCCCCAAGACCCTTGTTTGAATGACTGCCCGTGAACCTAGGCATGGTCGCCCCCCCCGCTGCGCTTATACCGTCTCGCACCAGCACCTTTTTCACGGTCATACACAAAATCCGTACGTCCAACCAAAGGCTGCGTTGGTTCACATACCAAACGTCCAGCGCAAACTTGTCTTCCCAGCTGATAGCGTTGCGGCCGTTGACCTGCGCCCAACCGGTAATGCCCGGGCACACCTCGTGTCGACGAGCTTGCTCAGGGGTATAGAGCGGCAGGTATTCCATCAGCAGTGGGCGCGGACCTACTAAGCTCATCTCTCCTTTAAGCACATTCCACAGCTCGGGCAGTTCGTCCAAGCTGCTAGCGCGCAAAAACCGGCCAAAAGGCGTAAGTCGTTGAGCGTCGGGCAGCAACGCCCCATCTGCGCCGCGCTCGTCCGTCATGGTGCGGAACTTCACCATTTCAAATGACTGGCCGTGTAAACCTGGGCGTACTTGGCGAAACAGCACAGGGCTGCCCAACTTGCAGCGCACTTGCCAGGCAATCAGTGCCAGCGCAGGCGCGAGCAGCATCAGTGCCAGTGCCGCTGCGACCACGTCGAACAGGCGCTTAAGCATCCTTGGTCTCCACCGTTTCCAGCCGGGCCTTGTAAAAAGCCAACATGGCGTTGGTAATGAAGCTTTGCTCAAATACCCGCTCCACATTCGCTCTGGCTGCCTTGCCCCTGCTCTGCAGTTGTGTTGGCGCGTGCAGCAGAGCGTCCATTTGTGCAGCCACGTCTTGCACGTTGCCGGCCTCGTGCATCCACCCAGTTTGGCCTTCCACCACTGCATCTGTCAAACCATAAATTCGCGAGGCCAAAGCAGGCACCCCGCACGCCGCCGCCTCAATCACCGAAGAGCCAAACCCTTCGCGGTAACTGGGCAAACAAAACAAATCTGCCGCTTGCATAAACCGTTCAGGTTCGTTGGTATAACCCACTCTCCGTACCTGTTGGCTGAAAGCGCCCAAAATGGTTTGCATGTGTGCAAACGTGTCATCTTCATCCGGCCCCACAACCCACAGTTCGGCTTTAGGGTGCTTATTTGCGACTTGTGCAAACGCAGCCGCCAAGTCCAACACACCTTTGTCTCGGTTGAGTCGCCCAAGGTAAAGGCACACTAAAGCATCGTTAGAAGAGCCCATATTGGCACGCATCTGTTGTCGCACCGAACGGTTGCGACTGAAACGCTGTGTGTCAACACCACAAATTGACCCCTCACCCAACACGGCACTGCCTTGGGCACTGATCACCCCCTCTTGAATCAAAAAACGGCGCTGCGAAGGGCTGTCCACCAAGACATCGGTGGCCAAAGCCGCAATACATTGGTCAGCCGCCTTCAGTACCCAACGCATTGGCCCTTGTCGGGTCACCCACACTTGTCCGGTGAACGTGTGCACACGAATCGGCACACGAGCCAACCAAGCCGCACACATGCCTAACAAACCCGCCTTCGGCGTGAGCGTGTGTACCGCGACTGGGCGCTCGGCTTTGAACTTTTTAAACAAAAACCACAGCGCTTTGATATCTGCCCATGGACGGATTTGCCTCTCCACAGGCGCGAACTCCACCGGCAGATTCAATCCTCGCTTTTGCAGCAAGTCTGCCTCTTGGGTATTAGCCAGTACCTGCAAACGCCAATAGGATTTCAACGCCCTCAGATGAGGGAGCATGAACACCACCATGCTCATTGGGTGGGAAGTCAAAAAGAATAGCTTCAAACTAGAACTACCTACTTGAGACAAACAAAAAATATTTTAAAAATACCATCAAATATTTGGGGTAGATTGAACTAAATGCTACTCAACTAAGGCCACAGGACCTCACGCAGTAAGGAGTCCACCTGCAAAGTAGCGATGCTGGGCTGAGCCCCTTCATGACTCGATGCAATTAGCAACTCTGCATCATCAAGATACACAGCCTCATTCATCATTGCTCGGACCATTGTCGTCAATCGATAGAAGCCCAAAAGCCCGAACAAACCCAGGATCAACCGACCAGGAAGAGGAAGTAACCACACACGCCTTCCTATCTTTGTCTCATACGAATTAACAACCTCCCCCCAAGGTAAACATTCGGCGAACTGGTAAATCGGTAACAACGGTCCCGGCACGGTAACGAGCGTGGCCAGTGATTGCGCCAATCGATCGCTGCGGATGCACGGGAGGGAAGCAGTGGGGGATCCAAATACGGGAGAAATTCCTATGTCCAGAACATTGCGAAGCTTTGCAAAAGGCTTAGCCGTCATCCCCGAGCCTAGCACCATTGGTATCCTAATCACAGAAAAATCGACCCCAGCACTTTCAAGAATCCGACGCATGGAAATCTCAGTCCGATATCTTGATTGTGCATATCTCGTTGCAGGCGCTGGCAACAGATCCTTACCAACTAACAAACCTATCTTGATGCCATCTTCTTCAAGCGCCTGACCATAGACTGCAACAGTGGATAGCATCAAGACTCGGGTCACGCGCGCCTTGATAGCCGCTGTAGCCATGCGTACTGCAGCCATTTCAAATTCAGCGTAATCATCGCTCACACTTCCAGCGCAGTGCACCAGCACTGACAAGCCCTGCATTGCAAAGGCCATATCCTCCTCGCTAGCGGCAAAACATAGGCGCGTCATTGGCAACTCGGCATCGCCGATACGAACTGGTTGCTCAATGCTGCGATTAAGTATGCAGACTGACACACCTCTTTTGATCAAGTGGTGCGCAAGCGCACGCCCAATCAGACCAGCACCCCATATGCCGATCGTCATGACGCCTTCAGCTTCCAGCGCATGCCGTCAAGGATTCCGGCAAAATAATTTACGATCAGGCTCGGGGACCGATAGCGCAAAGTCTGGAACAGTGACTCCACGAAAAGTCCAAGCATCAGCCATGCAAGTGAAGAGGTTGCCCTTGGCCAGGTTTTGCGCTTCTTGTAGAACACGATGTATTCCCGCATCTTGCGGCGCTGACGTGCAGGCAGACGGCCGCGATTCACGGGCGAAGCATGATGCTCCAATCGGGCATTCGGATTGATGAAGAACCGGGGGCCAAGCTCCATTGCAGCTCGAGTCGAGAACTCTATGTCCTCAAGCATGAAAAAGTCATTAGCGGTGTCAAAGCGAATCGTAGCAAATACCTCCCTGCGCCAAGCGGAGAGCCCCCCAGACAGGGTGGGGCTGGGGATCAAAGCATGCCCCTTGCCGACCACATGGCCGTGCACACCCACACGCGGATCCATGAATATCCCTCGATGAAAAGTTTGGAAAAACCTGACATAGCCACTTGGCATGGGGCCGACATCAACGACCACACCGCAGCAGCCGAGCATATCGGGACGCTGATTAAATCCGACCTCTATTTCGGCAAAGTAGTCGGGCTCAAGCACCACGTCATCTTCAAGGAAGCAGACCAAATCGCCTTTTGCGAGAGGCAGAGAGGCCGCCTTTGCAGCAACAAGACCTGCAATAGCCGGGTCATGAACATATTCAAGCGCAACTTCCGGGACCTGTGCGCACATTCGCATAACCAGCTCTCGCGACGCCTCGCTCTCGCTCTGATCAATCACCAGTAGCTGGAAGGGGCGCTTTCTCTGGGACAGGATAGACCGAACCGCATGCTCGATATCAACGGGGCGATTCTTTGTAGGGATAACAGCGGTAATGTTCATTTTATTCGAGCCTGTAAGACATGGCAGCAATGCGCTCATCCGCAGATTCAATCAAATACCACTCTGGAAAGCGCGTTTTCACGGCTGAGAATATTCTATCCATGTCATTTGAGTAGAATCTTTTTTCTGAAACCATAATGCAACTCTAAAACTTCAAGCAAGCACTAAAGAAGTCAATATTTCAATTCACACCAAACACTTCTTAGTCTTTTAAAATCGATCTACCGTCAGTATATCACAAAATAATAATCATCTCTCAATTAATATGCCCAAATACATACAAACATATATAGATAAATTACTTTATTTATTTTTATAGTGAAAAACCACTAAAACCCAACGACTTGCGACAGCGTACAAAGATCGCATCCAGACAAAAACAGCTAAGAAATATCGTCACAGCATGCAGAAATAAAACAATCAAAGTAGTAATTGTATGATCTATACCCATTGAAAAATATGCAAGAGGTAACACATAAAAAAGAAAAAATGCTTTGTAATAATTACCAAACATTCCGCAATATAGCGCACCCTTGCTATAAACCATTTGCAACATTAATCCGCCAATGAATAACGCAATAAAACCAGCCCACCAACCAAAAAGGAGTACCGCAAGTCCCCAAATAGTCCAATATTCGCTAAAATAACCATGACTCACCACAAAATCCTCGCTATAGCCTCGGTAAACAATATTAACAACTCTAGACGTATTCAAAATAGCTTCGGGGAATGGCGTACCGGGCACAGTATTAACAATACTTTTGAAGGCATATGTTAAGTTAATATACTTTTCAATATTTGCAGGATCTCCAGGTTGGGCGGCAATTAAAATTGCGTAATCTAGAATTGCAAGGCGATTTAACACAGATGGAATAAGGCCAGAAGCTGTGCGCAGTTGTTCCAACTTAATTTTCTCTTGCTCAAAATTCATCCCTTCTGAGAGTTTAGCATCAACAGGATTATGCTGACTATATTCATATACAATCTCTAACCGTTTAACTGTTGCAAGTGAATAGGTCAGTATACTTCCACCGAAAATTGCAACAATCACAGCAAAAGTTGCCATCAATCTAAGATTAAAATTCCCAGGCCAGACCAAGAAAATTGCTAACAACCCAAAAAAAATCCTTATGCCAGCACCGCGCGAACCAGTTATTGCTGTAAAAACAAAATAAAATAAAAAAACGGCAAGCACAAATAACCACCAATATTTGTTTTTATATTTTTTTTCAAAAATAAATATAGAAGTTATTATAAAAAAGAAACTATCTACCGCAAAAGTTGCCTTCAGGAATTGCACCAGAACATTTGCAGTTTCAGCCCGTAATTTTCCGTATGGGCTAATATCTAGCCATACAAAATTAAATAATTCAATAGTAGCTGTGATTATAAAAATAAAGACTAGAACACCGAGAGAGAACTTCACGGGACTTGGAAAATCTACAGTTTTCGACTGTATTTTTACCGGAAAAATAGAGGCCGCAAAAAATGTGCCAACTAGCAACAGTACCGTCCCCATCACCACAAAGAGCAATCCTTTATTGATCGTATCTACCCCACCCACTAAAACAAATGGTAAGATCACAATATCGGGAGAAAATAAATAAGTAATAATCCTGGGGAATACATAAACCATAAATAAAATGGTTAGCATAGCTACATGGGCGAACAATTCAAGCTGAACAAACTTTATTGAAAAAAGAAATACGAGACCCAACGAAAAGCTGAGCAACAGAGTTTTTAAATCAAATAATGGCCCCTTATCGCAAATTAGATACCCGAGGATCAACGCACTCAAATATACCAATATTAGAAGTTCCAGAAATAATTTTATTCGAATTTTTTTCATAAGCATACCGATTTCACTATTTGTTTAGCTTACCCAACGGAAGACTGAATTCGAGAAGTTGGCGCCATTTTGGCAACGTCATATCTAAATAAAAATAGGATTCAGCCGACTCTTTATTTATATATCTTGAATTAGCCAATGCGACTGCCAATTCCGTCGGATTTGTTACGTAAGCAACACTTTTAAGCCCACGCAAAGGACTTAAATTTAACGTTCGTCCATCCAACAATTGCACAACTGGAACACCAGAGCCATATGCATCCACAGCTGCCGATGTGATATTACTCGTAAAAACCACATCAAACTCTGGAAGCAAATCTGCAAGCGACGCCTCAGTCATTTGCAATTTTAAATTTGGATAATCAGCAGAATTTAAAGGGTAAGCAGGATGGGATTTGAAAAAATAAATTGTTTCATGAGGCAACGACTTCGCAGCAATTTCTAACCAATTTAAAATTTGTCGATTTGTTTTCTCTAGAAAATCACCACATACTAGAACTCTCAACTCATTCCTTTTGGATTGACGAGTTACAATCTCAGAACTTGACCTTGCTAGGTGCAAGAATCTGAGGGCTTCAACCTCACGTATAGACTGAGCAGGATAGCCACTAGCAAGGATATTTGCTCGAGCCACGGAACCATTCACTGCTAATAAATCTGGAAGTGGAAGTCCATTTTCATTATTACGCAGATAAGTACGCACATCATAGTGATATCGCAGATCCCAAAATCGAATCGCATTATGAGGAGTGCCGATCAAGGTACCGTGCCCAGCAGCCTTCCACGCATGTATAAGCGCCATTTCCCAAGGTTGATTCTCGCATATATAAACTCCAAGCTTTTGAGTTGGAATTGTACTAAATATTGCCTCTATTTGCGACAATCTTAAGCAATTAGTCATTGCATCTTTGCCGCAGAGCGAGTCCCGCCACTCTTCTTGATGCAAAGACCATAAGTTAAGGTCTGAACCCGCAGGGCGAATATTAGAGATACAACGCAAAAACGCTAGAGACCTGCTCACCATGAGGTAATCTTGCAATACTTTAGCCAGCATCCGTATACTAAGTGATCCCTCGATCAATGCATGAAACTGTAATCTGGTAGAAGATTTATTGAATCGTTGAATTAAGCGCTGAGCTTTAGCTATTGAAGAAACTGCTGGATGACGATAGTAGATATGAACCCAATTGGATTTGATTTCCCATTTTTTTAACTTTTCGACCAATTTAGTCCAGTAATTTGAAATGTAATCACCTGACGATATTGCTCGCGTATCAAGATGAACCAAGATGTCTATGAACATTAGTTCTCCAACATAACGCTTGATTTCTGATTTTTTTTGTAAAAATAATGGCAAATTTTTAGATGCGTACCACGCTAGGTAAATGACTGCACGCCATGCCTCCGGTAGCGACTGATAGAGTGTTTTTAGTGTATATTTTTTTACTTCGACCTTGACAGGCCTCCATTCGTATCGAATGCCCTTTCTAAGACACATTCCCTGCACACAATCTGCTAGTTGGTTATTTGCTGTGTGAAGCACAATCATTTTAGTTTGACTTATAGCCACAAGCGTCTCCAAAGCAAGCGCCTTGATCGCATCGTCAATCTTAGAAATTGATGAAGCATTAAATTTCTGACCTAAAGAACTCATCCACCAATAACTTAAACCTGAGCGTAATGCTAGATGATCAATTACCTTTTTCCCATTGATCTGGGTTTCGCCAATATCATGAATCCAAGCCAAATAGCGCGCTCTTAACTCACTAGACTCTTGTTCAACTAAATTCGGAATTGATACAATAAAAGGATCTGTATCGTGTGCATACTCTCGCCAAAGTACAGTGGTCCAGTCACCTCTTGGAGATGCTCCTTCCAAATCCCATACTAATAGGACCCCACTGCTGCAATTATTCAAGTTGGAGCTTGGCATTCAATACATAAAATATCTAATTTCATTAGAACCTCAAATTATATTTTAAGACACATTATAGTTACCCCAAATCACGAACTAGAGCGTTTTTATAACTTGCACCAATATTTATGGTGTTCAGATTTCTGAATTATTTTGTGTTCTTCGCCAACAATCACTTCGGCACGTCGTACATCCGCAACAAACTTATCAAAATCACCATTTACCAAATCAACAGCTACTTCATCGAATGCCGACCAGCTGACATGTCCAAACTTAACATGTTTTTCAAGCATGCGTGCCCCAGACGCTACAGCTAACATCGAGCACAAGCTACCAATATCATGACTAGAAAATCCAGGAATGATTCGAGAGTTTTGCCGGCTCAAATTGTAATAATGTCGCACAACCCCGATCTGAGCATCCTCATTTCGAGTAGGATAAGCTGACGTACATTGCAATAAATATATATTACGTACATTTGAAAATGTACTAAATATAAAATCCTCATATGCTTTATCTGTATATCCTGTCGATATTACAACGTCATTTTTGAAATCTTGTGCTACAGCAGTCAGAAAATTTTTGTGCTCTGAAATTGTCGAAGGTAGTTTTATGATTTCCGGGTTAAACTGCTTTATGAATTCATAAGAATCAATATCAAGTATTGATGCAAACCAACCGATTCCAATTTCTCTACAAAATTTATCTACAAATTCAAACTGAATTTGATTTAATTCAATTCCACGTCTATATTCTCTGAATGTTTTACCAAATGGTGACTCATATGGCGCATTTAGTTGCTCCGCAGAATAAAAAGTTTCAACATTTCTTTTCTGAAGTTTTATATAGTCAGCGCCCGATTTTTTGGCCGATATAATCATGGCTCTAAGACGATCCATATCACCAAAATGATTTGTTGTTATTTCAGCCACGACTTTAATCTTAAAATTGTCTTGTTTTTTGTTCGCATTTTTATGCTCAACAATTGAATCTTCAATAATAAATTTATCATCATCTGATAATTTATTTTTCCTACTTTCCAATAATTTATTGAATGCTTCTGGCGTATAAAAACTATATGATTTACTTCCTATATGCCTAATATTAATTGAAAGTCTCCTTTTTTCATCAATAATTGTCTTTAGCAGATGCTCCTGGCTACTTATCACTCGCTCTGCATACTCATGATCATCATGCGAATTCGCAAACTCTATTTTGTTGGTATATCCATTGCTGGTGGAAAAGTCGAACCCGAGTAAGAATACATTTTTTCTGCCTCCTTCTATTTCAGAAATTTCATTTGCAACACGCAATGCTGTTACAAGTATAGGATGCTCAATATATATTCTCTCTGAGAAAAAACGGGCAAGAAAAAAATCAGCCGTTTCTGGCGTGTATGGAACGTACTCTTCACGTATTTGCAATACTCCCCCGGGGATTAATTTATCTGATATATATAGTTTACACTTCGGTTTGGTACTTTCAAAGATATCCAATACCCATTCATTATGAAAAACAGAAATATCACCTGGGTATATCAACTCAGAGTCATTTGTGTTAATTACAATCTGATCTTCAAGCAAGGCAAGGTCGATCTCATCAATACTCGACCCTTTGCCAATAATAATAATATCCTTTGCCTTTTTTGCCGCAACCGCTTGCTTAATTTTATCGTATCGCATTACACCTCCAGATTTGAAATTTTGACTTTATATTTTTTCAACGGAAACAAAATCTGCCCCAAATATGGTCGACCATCAATAGTTGCATTGCATCCATGCTCTAAAGCCAAATTCAATCCAGGCAATATATCCCAGCAATTTACACCATTCACGTTCTCGAAAACAGCAAAAGACCCACGCACAACAGAGAGCATGTTATACATTGAACATCCAATTATTCGATACTCGAATCCGTCTGGTAATGACTGAAGTTTCTGCTTATTTAATGAAGAAGATAAACCGTATATTCTAGATTGAAATTTGTGCAATGGCATACCAGTTATTTGTAGCTCATCCAACTCTGGCAAATAAATACACGACTGCAGATGCTTGCCTACTGAATAAATGGAAATTCCCACCCCCCATTCCTTTAGCCCTGAGACAAAATTTTCCGTTCCATCTATAGGATCCAATACCACGTAGGAAGCATTTTCATCCCAATTATTATCTAAAATTGCAAGCTCCTCAGATATTAAATTGTAACCCGGCAAATTAGACCTAACATATTCCAAAACAATTGACTGTATCAAATTGTCCCCATCGCTCACATAACTTCCATCATACTTTTTAGTGTACCTTCTCCGCAAAAGCAATATCTCTACTAGTCTCGCTTTAATTTTTGTTATTATCTCTTCACAGATATTCATTAACAAACTCCGGAATGTTTTCAACCAAATTTCTTACGACCTCAAAATCGAAGCGATCATCAATATCAAGGCCACAAATGTTATTAGTTACGACAGCATACACTGATCGGCCAAGGAAATCATTTGAAAAATTATTTCCCTTGAATCGAAATACATCCGTACTAAAAACCTTAAATGATTCAGGCATATCTTGCCTACGCAGCATTGACTTTCCAGCATCATCAAAATTCGGCAATAGCTTTTGCTCAGATATTGTATATAAACGATTTTCAGCTCTCACAACTGTACGAGCAGCAGTTAATGTTAAATCTGACCGTAGCGCTTCGATGCAGCGAGAAACATCTTTAACATTTCTAAATACAAAGGTGGGGCGCAACCAAACTATTATATCTGGCTCTTCAATACCAGTCTTTTTAAAATTTACCCGCAAATCATTTAAAATCTGTTCCTCCATTGCATTATCAGCTGCAGCTTCTGTAGATCGCAGAAAAGGAACTTCTGCACCATATTGCTTGGCAATTTCAGCATAATTTTTACTATCCGTTGAGCAAAATACTCTGTCAACATCAGTCAAACGTTTTGCAAAATCAATACTATATGCCAACAATGGTTTGCCAGCGATAGGGCGTATATTCTTATCTGGCAAACCCTTTGAACCACAACGCGCTGGTATTACTGCATAAACTTTCATTAAACCTCCAGAAATTAACTTTTTTTGATTTCAACGATAAATTATCTCGTTATTGATATTTTATTGTATTAATTTAAATTCTTAATTACTTCTTTTGCAAACGTCAATATTTCGAGCGATAATTTTTTTTATTTCTCTTTTAAGATTTTCTAGTCCAGCCGAGAATATTATCGAAGGTATAATTTCATGTCCCGGTTGAAGCTCATTTGTTGGATCATAAAATATTGCAGGAATACCTTGATAGTTAGCCACATATGCTGGCGATGAATAGGGGATTACAACCACGAGGTCAGATTCTGCAATTAGTTCAAATAAATCTTTATTCTCTTCAACCAAGCCAAGATTATTATTGGACTTGCATAATGCATTAACATAACTAAAGTAGCAGTCATCATTTTGGGGGGTTGGCATTCGTTTATGTTTAAGTAGTATTTCAATCTCACAACCCAATTGAACCTTCACCTCATCCACTGCGGCTAGTATGTCATCCAAATAAGATCTCATTGTTTCAGTGCTATAGTAATTACCTAACATACCTCTGTTAAGTAACGCCTCTGGCCCCATTGGAGAAACATCAAATATACAAATCCTCTGAAATTCATTATTTTTCCGTACATGAGTTTTTCTTGGCAAGTGCCATAAAATAGGGCTGACCACTTCCACTCTGGAAAAAATGCCCTCATGATTTAGCACTTTTTCATAGAAAGCATCCCAAATCCAGATCAAGTCTGCTCTTAAATGCCTGATGCCCGGGTGAGTTGCAGCTATCGGGTCATCTTTAAATTTTAGGGCGCTAGAATTAAGTGAGTACAAAGCCATGTATGTTTCAAAATGTCTTTCTGACAAATCAGTCATCCACAGAAATTGCTGAAACCAGTTTGTATTTGTAATGACAACGGCTTCAATTAGTTTATTTTTATTCAATACTGACACAGCTGCATGCTCAGCGAAATCTCGCCATAAAAGACAGGCAATTGGATTTCTTAAGGTCAATATTAGAAAATCACTTAATATACGAATATGTTGTTTTAGAAAATTTAAGCCCCCCTTAAAATGGGGTCTATTTGCCACAAATAAATTTAGTAGCGGAAAGCGCGCATATACATATTTATGAGGATTGGCCGACCTAACTACCCCTACAGACTGCACAATACACATATTAGCTTTGGATAAAATTCCTAATGGCCCTTTACTACAAAAGCTCTCAAACCGTTGATCGCTATCTACTACCTTCAAATTGGCTTCCGGAACACCAAAAATAAGTGTTGCTGATCCAGTACTGCGATTATTAAAGATGGATCGTAAGAAACAAGCCAGAACAGTCAGCCATAACAGCAGAAACTTCGCTGAGCTATAAAGCAATAATTTATAACTTGGAGTAATTGCACCAGTTTCTGTGTTTACTCGCATCTGTGCACAGCACAATTGGTGCGGCAAAACATTGACTAAATCAGTGTTTTTCTTCACCCCAGCTTTTATGCTTTCTCTAAGGAACGGATCCACCAAGCGTATAACAATTGCCTGTGTGATGCGCCGGTTAACTGCTAGTTGGTCATAGCTACAATCATACTGATTCAGAGTGCCCAACCAATGCTCAATAGCGCGCACAGTCTTATCAATTAGAAGGTAAGAACGCGCTGTATATGAGTCAGGTCTTCTAGGAATCATCTTCATCTTCTAATAAACTTTACGAGGAATAACGAAAGGTCTTTTCGTCAATAAGCCCTTCTCTGCAAATGCGTCAGTCCAGTAAAAAAAGTGACTTATTGGGATCTGCCCCTTAGTTGCCAACTCAATCACCGAGTGCACACCGTCAATAGCGTACATGACATCAATGAATGATTGCCATATAGGCAATAAAGACGAGTCATCTCGCCAGTTTGGATATAGGCCATGTCCAGACAGGAAAATTGGGCCAGGCTGATTTAAAGTTGGAATGTAATCTTTTTCAGCAAGTTCAATTACTCCCTGTAGAACATCGCGTCCGTCCCTGAGTCTGTCAATATTGATCAGATCAATATTGTCGTCACTAGTATGGTACTCAGGGTAAGGGTAACGTGTTAATGAAAATGTCGGGATATCGATGCCCGGACTATCTAGTACTTTTTCATCGTTACCAGCACTCTTAAGAAAGTTGACCACCTTATACTGCTGGCCCGAAATACGTAGCGCTTCTTCCAGTAAATTGTCCCAGTAACCTGTGCCTTGGCGGGTGCGTTGCCCTACTAACTCGCCATCAGTGCCCAGCATCTCGCTGAAAAAACCGCCCACAGAACGCGCAATCATTTCCGGATGATTAGCTAGATACCCGATGCTTCCAATGGTTTCCGGGACCACCATCACTAGATAGGAATATTTTCGGTTAGGTGATGCCAGCAAACGCTTTGCGATATCGACCGCAACCGCCACGCCAGTCAAGGAGTCGTTGACCTGTGTCGGATGACAGATGTCGGAACAGATCACGAATGTTTCTTTGAATTCACCCGGAATGAACAGAGTCAGAACATTCAAATTACCTGACTCGAACCGGCTATCAATCTCCACCTCATAGAATTCTGCTGTAAAGCGACTAAGCCATGAGTGTGGCATCGAAAAACCCCACACCGGTTCATAAAAGCTGAACGAAAATGGTAAAGCGTGGGGCTTATCGGGATAAGTACGGATATGCTTCAGCAATTCTTCACGAGTAACAATGCCCTTAAATGGTAAAGAGTAATTGATAACGTGCAGCGGACTCCATGCCGCATCGACCAGAGTCTCGCCATCGGCCTTGATTGTTGCGGCGCCAAGCTCCCAACGTTGCGGAATGGTCCAAGACCATGCTGTGCTCCCGCAAGGAAAACCCTCAATAACAGCACCCGGCAACACATCGGCCACAATTTGCAGAGCAAGGTCAGTATCCCGATTGGCAAGCGTACGATGCAACGGCCCGAGTTTAGAAAGTAGGGACATCATATCTATCTTGTCATGGTACTTTCTTGTTGCACTCATAAACTGCCAACCTTTTTCTGAATTCTGTACAACATACCTTCAGCCTGGCCGGTATTAATCACATTGGCTGTCTCTGTGTATAAATCTTCCACACGCATAGTTCGGCAACCGAATCCGTCTTTTGGTACATAACCCTTGTACAGGCCTAGGCTCCATAACTTCTCACCCATGGCATTGACATCGGTCACTACGCCGCGCTCCAGATCGCGCACGAAAAGGCCAAATTGCTTAGTTGATAAGTCGCCATTCTGATCAATATACGTACCTGAAAATATTTTGTGATAGCGGTACGGCACATTTAGCATTTCTTCTACGTGATGATAGAAGGTCATGCTGTGCTGATCGGGTAGATTGAGGACCCCAATCTTGCCATCAATTTCGCGCAATATGCCGAATGGCGAATCTACCCCGTACCCGCTGAAATTGACAACCCCTGCGAAGCGGTACGCTTGCGCGCCGATTGCAGCAAATGAATAAATCGGGTGACCAGTGCGAACCACATCCGGCCGCAGTCGCGCAGCTTCGGTCAATGCGCCCATTTGTGAGGGAGTGGATCTTATATCGAACGGCGCGCCATTAGTAAAGTCAAAGTTGAACAACGGAAAAAGGGCCGTTCCCTTTGTTCCCAGTGCTTTCAAAAACGAATCAAGCACCGTTTCAACGGTAAGGTTAAACCCCTTACGCCGATAGCTTCGCAAAAGTGCAGACAAATCACTGTGCAACAGCACAGTGTCGCCCTCCTCTATACCGGCTGATCGCCAATCTGCAACCAGATGATCCAGCGCTAAGTTATCCACGGCTATGTTAGGCCTACCATCATCGAAAAAATCGAATTTTGTCCATGGCCCACGTCCAAAATTCTTTCTCGCTGGTAGTAAGGGACTCGACGTGGCGATGGCATCTTACGCAGCCGTTCTGCATGGTCAAAAATCCCATCTTATAGTCGCCGCGAGTCAAGCGCTGCAATCGGTAACTCGGCATTTCAATCATTAAGTCGTAGGACCAGTCTGCATCGCAAGACTGAGTCTCTCCGGGCATCGCATGGCCGAACATGTTGATCTCGCCGGCAGGCCCAACGATTTTCCACAAAACACGAAATGCGCCCTTATCCCAGCTTAAAGCGCGCTCATCAAGCATCGCCCGCAACTTAGCGATATCTTCTTGATATGGAATCCCCTCGTATTGTCGTTCGGCTTGTTCGATCGCGGCAATCTCATGCCGCATTTCGACGGCATAGGCTCCTAGATTTTCAGCGCCGAAGTCGTGTTCGCCCAACGTGGCATTTGCCTCGCCGTCGACAATATCAAGCGTGTCGCCAGGGCCCATTAGCAGTGTCTCAAAATCATATCCACGGCTCCGTGCAGCGCGCTCAAAATTTCGTTTGTCGGAGCGATGCAGATCGTTGGCGAAGTACAGCTCCCCGAAATAACATAAATCGCTGGCATACGGGATCACTCGTCGCGCTTTGAGCGCAGTCACAACATCAAGGCTGTAATTAATCGAACGCGAAGATTTTTCGTTCGCTAGCCGGAGCATGGTGTCGGATGGGAAATCGAAAAAACCGGGAAATATTCCGGTGAGCGAAGTAATCGCGAAGACGGCATCGATATCGTACTTGCTTCCGATGCGCTGAGCTTCGGCCATACTCATTAGGTTATCTGTCTGGAACAGCACGGTCGCCCCGTCGGCGTGAACCAGCAATGAGGAATCATGGTCACCACAGTCGTTCACCAACATCTCAACTTTTACGCCGGGAGCGATCGTGAAGGCCTCGTCATGCTTCAACATCTGGATATTATGAAAACCGTTGGCGCGTACTGCCTTTTCAAAATAAGCCAAGCCAAAATCAGGAATTAGGGTGCGCGCCTGGCGCACTTCCGGACGCAGCCTTACAACGGATGCCGCGTGGAGATGGTCGTCATGAGCGTGCGACAGATATACAAAGTCGATCCTCGAAAAATCTTCCGGCAAAATCTTGGCGGGCGGATAGGCCCATATGTTTCCACCCCAGCACGGACCGGTGAGCCAAGGGTCCATCAGCATGCGAACGCCACCAACTTCGAGGAGAACACAAGCGTGGGTGATATAGGTAATCTTCATAGATGCGCGCACACTTTATGACTTAAATTAGTAACCATCCGCTTCACAAGCCTACAGACTTGATTCGATATGACAGATCAGCTGATTCTTTTCAAGTAACCATTAGGGTTGAAGGTCATCAGAAAACGCTCCCTCGACTTGTCGATAACGAAGCTAGGATGATGCAACAGAAATTTTTCGGCTGCTTCGAACGGTCCGGGACCGTGAGTGGGGTAGGTAGGATGGCCGTTGAGGTTGCTATCTTCGACGATCAGGTAACTGCCCACCGAAACGCGTGGCGCAAGCAACGCCATTTCTTTGCTGACGTGCGCCTCAGAATGATCGGAATCGAGAATAACCAGCACACGCTCACCGCCGCCGTTAAATATGTTATCGATCAATACCGGATCACTACTAGATCCTGTCAAATAAGTTACACGCTTGTGCTGCGGGCGCTCGTGCTGGTCTATATCGATGGACACGATGCGACCTTTGCCGATGGCATCGCACAAGTGCGCCAAGTAAAGCGCACTGCCTCCCTTGTATGTTCCCGTTTCCACAATAAGATCGGGCTGAACTTCATGCAGGATCTCTTGATAAATCCACATATCAAGCGGACATTTGAAGCAGGGCACACCCATCCAAGTTGTACCTTTGTAGATGCTTCCCTGGGACTGTGGACCGAGGTGGTAAAGATTGTGAAAGTCATCGACTATCTTCTGTTCGTTTTCTGTCATGCGTAACATTTCTTAAAAAATTTTCGTTACTGCTTCACGAAATAGCATCGGGCCGGTTCGAACGGAAATTTTTTGAGTACGACCGGTTTGTCCTTGAAAAACTCCAGAAACGCTTCTGTTTCGCCAGGCCACATCGGGTTATTGATCTCGTCGAATGCAATGATGCCGCCACGTACCACTCGATCGTACAAGTCATTTAAGGCGCTAATTGTGGGCTCGTAGAGATCCAGATCTAGGTAAAGCAACGAGATGAGGGTATGCGGATTGGCATTCAAAAAGTCTGGCACTGTTTTAACTACATCGCCTGCAACCAATTCAATCTTCGGCAAATGATTGATGAAGCGATTCGAGTCGAACATTTCAATGGATTTTTGCAAATCCGACATATGGTTATCCGAAACACTAAAGCCGCCCTTTTTCAATTCTGGCGAATCGTATTGTGTGCTTTTATCCTTATCTGACACAGACGGGAACCCGGTAAAGGTATCGAAACCAATAATGCGACGCTGATAATTGTAAGGTTCTAGGATCGCACTGAAGGATGCAAATGAAAACAACCCGGATCCCATATACACGCCAAACTCGAGTATCGAACCGTGCACATCTAGCACCTGCTTGAACAACTCCCACTTGTAAAGATAAACCGCTTGCTGTTGGCGTGACACATAACGTGGAAAAGCTTGTAGCTTCTGCGGAATCGAACCGGCCGTATTCAGAAAGTGCGCCTCCATGGACGCTTGGTAGTCTTCATTGCTCTTGCTGCCGAATTTTTTCATTGTTACCCTGTTTCATTGATGAGTTTGATTAAATATTTTTGCTTGCCGTCAGCCCGTCGTTGAAGACGACGGCAGCCCTAATACCATAGCTACTGTTTTTCCCGGCGCAATTTTAATTCTATTTGATGCCTGGATTTTGAAGCCACAGTTTTCATAGGCCGCAATAGCTGCCAAGTTGTCGACTTCCACGCCCAGCACTATTTCACATATGCCAAGACTGTCGCGCATCCACTCCGCGGATGTGGCGATGACTTCCCCCGCCACACCTTTGCCGCGCCAAGCAGCCTCGCCGATCAATATCCCCATCACCGCATACCGATTATGCACATCAATTGGCTCATACTTGATGTTACCAATGTGAAGTCCGCTCCCTCGCTCGAAAATCCCTAAAAACAAAATATCAGGCCGTTCACAGCGCTCACGCAAGTACGCTTTCAACTCAGACAAATCTTTGGCTGTTCCAGCTGAAATTATAAAACGCGCAGTAGCGGCGTCTGATAACCAGCCCAGATAACGCTCGCTTGCATCATGCTCACACAAAGAGCGCAATACAAACCTAGCCGAATTTATTTCTGCAATCATGCCAGCCTGATATCAAAAAAAACGTATACAGAAAGAAATGACGTGCGAGGCTGCAAACGCAGTCATACTCATAAAAGCAAATCCCACCGCAATCCGGTTCCCCGCTTTACATCCTGCTTGATACGCATGTTCAACACCATGTTTAGGTATTTTGGCGACAAGCCCATTCCGGGACGAATTGCGCGGACATTTTCGGCGGTCAGTTTCTCTCCGGCTTTTAGGTCTTTAACTACGTACAAGGATCGCCGGAACTGTAGCGATTTTAGTTCGGCATCGGTTGGACCGTATTTTATACTCCCCAGTGCTTGCCAAGCTCGTTCGGTTTCAACTACAAGTTGCGCCATCTCTGTAGGCTCCATTGAAAAGCTGCTATCGACGCCACCTTCAGCACGCTTGAGCGTGAAGTGCTTCTCAATTACGCTTGCTCCTAGCGCCACGCTAGCAACGGACACACCAACGCCCATTGTGTGATCAGAGAGGCCCACCTCACAACCGAACATATCCCGTAAATGAGGAATAGTCAAGATATTGGTGTTACTTGCCGTTGCCGGATAAGTACTAGTGCATTTCAGCAAGATCAAATCTTTGCACCCCGCCTCACGGGCAGCGCACACGGTTTCATCCAATTCGGCTATCGTCGCCATACCTGTGGAAATTATCAACGGTTTACCTGTTGCTGCCACGCGGCGAATCAATGGTAGGTCGGTATTCTCAAAAGAAGCAATTTTGTAACACGGCACATTCAGGTTCTCAAGAAAATCCACTGCCGTGTCATCAAATGGCGTACTAAAAGCAATTATGCCGAGTTCGCGCGCCCGATCGAAAATAGGCTTATGCCACTGCCACGGGGTATACGCCTCTCCGTAAAGCTTATAAAGTGAAGTGCCCACCCATAAACTCTTGGGATCGCTGATATGAAACTCTCTTTCGTCGAGGTCAAGCGTCATTGTTTCGGGCGTATAGGTCTGGATCTTAAGTGCGTGCGCACCACTCTTAGCAACCGCCTCTACGATTTCCAACGCTCGATTAAGCGATTGGTTATGATTCCCAGACATCTCGGCTATCACAAATGGCGCACATCCGCTCCCAATACTTCTGCCAGCGATTTTTAGCTTAGTACTATTACTCATCATCAGCTTTCTCAATTTTGATTTTGTAGCGTTTGCCTCGATAACTCAAAAATGCCGGATATCTCTGAGAATCAGCAACACGAAGCAAATCAAATTGTTCTGCAATTGTTTTATACGGATCAAGCTGGCTATCAGATGGGGACCTTTTATGCATATAAGGACCAGGGTCCCCAACCTGTTTAATGGGATTGATAGTATTAAACTGCTCCACAGCTTGAGTCATAAGACAAAGCTCAGCGGCGAATAGCTTTGCGTTAATTTCAGACAAGAGCTCATGCCCATCCAGTAGAATTTTTTTCTTAAACCAAATATCACCACTATCAACAGGCTCGCTTGCTTCCAGCAAACTCAACGTTATTTCATTAGCGCCATCCAGAATGGACCATATATGCGGAGACCATCCCCTACGTTTAGGCAAGTCACTTGCATGCAGAACTAGCGTTGCCTTATATTTTTTTCGCTCCGCATCTCGAATCATTTGACCGCACGAGACAAGAAAAAGAATATCCCCACCTTTCAAGGTCGATTTATCAGCAACAAGTTCAGTGGCATGCCCCTTAGACGACATACCCTCACTCCAAGCTTTCAGACTCGGAATTACGGGATGATTTGGATCTGTACAGATAATTGATATTTTCACTCTAGCAACTCATTTGGTGACAAACTCTACTAGCACCTAAACCATCTACAAGTGAATATGCTTTTTCTGAAAGTGCCTTAAACCGATTCACCGAGCTTAACAAGCTGGAAATTTCACTTCGCAACACCTGCGAGCTTGCCGCCTCTAATTCCCCAACATAAACAGATGCACCACACAAATCAAGCCCCTTTGCTATATCTATTTGATTTTCTGATAACGCCACCAGCAAGGCAGGCAAACCCAAACAACAACGCTCCCAAGCTGCTGAGCCTCCAGCGCCGATTGCCAAATCTGCAGTAGCCATCAACTCTGCCATCTTGTCCGTTTGAATGTGATAAATAAATCCACGCAACGCACATTCCGCCTCGATTTGCTCTTTGCATGGATGTTGTGCGCCTATCACCACATCGATATGTAAATCTGTTTCGCCAATCTTTGTTAGCGCTTTAATTGCAAGGCCTGTGTAGTTATCGGCATCTACGCCACCGAAAAATACTAGTATTCGTCTGATCGGTCCTTTACGCGGCTTGGCCTGTTCGTGCAACTGCCGAAATTCATCACGCAAAAGCGCATAACGAGGCCCCAGCAATAAATCGCAGTGGGATGGTACTTTACCTATGTAGCGAGTCAGCATGTCTGCATAGAAATTCTGGTCTAATAATGCGTCGCAATCGTGCTGACGGTCTGCAAGGTCATCAATCACCATAATCCGCTTGGTGATCCTGCGCAATGCACCTTCCCAACGTATATCCAAAGCGTAGTGATCAATGACAATCCAATCCCACGCATCGTCAGATAACATTTGAATGGTATCCGCCGCATCCTGTGCCTGACTTACCCCAAGCCAATGTGCATGAGCGAGCTCATCCAATGCCATATCATTTTGTGTGCTATCGAGTAACACAAACTCATATCCTTTTATCACCAGAATGCTGTGCAAATGTTCAGGCAGGTGACGACTGAGAAAACGAAGCTTCGCACCGCGCTCCTTCAAGCCGTCTGCCAATGTCAGGCAGCGCATGAAGTGACCTGTACCTATTTGGCTGCTCGCATCGGCTCGTATGGCAATCCTCATCTGACTAGCTCAATTTAAACGCTTAAACCCGCCATGACACACCGGCCCTTTAAGCAGCCCCATTACGTCACGACCTTCTTCGCATTCTTTGATCAGCGCAAAAATCGGATCCAGCGCTTCGAAATAGTTAGCCACAACAGTCGGCGTATGCTCGGTGCACACATAAACGCTGGTACCGGCAAGATAACCTTTGGTCAGCATCTCCTGCGTGATGAGGGTCTTGTAGGCCAGCGCGTTGGGACTGCCGAACGAGAAACCAGTCAATGCAGGCAATCCGTTCGTGGTGATGATCAAGCCGTGTTTCTGCGCCAACACTTTCCACCTCGCTGTAATATCGAGGCCAGTCTGTGTGATTTGTTCCCATGACTTCATGCGCTCCATTACCTCCATGGTCTTGAGTGCTGCTGTTGGTCCGATGCGTTCAGTCCAGAAGGTGCTGCTAATGAAGGTGGTTTGCGCAGCCTCCATGACTTCACGTCTGCCAATCGTAGCGGTGATGCCGTAGCCATTGCCCAGGGCCTTACCGAACATTGCCATGTCCGGTTCCACGCCGTAAATCTTATGCAATCCGCCGAAGGCCTGACGAAAGCCCGAAGTACATTCGTCAAAAATCAACACAATACCTCGCTCTGTCGCGAGCTTCCGTACATTGTGCAGAAAGTTATTCTCGGGGCCTTTGTTACGGACCACTTCCATTTTGATCACACCAATGTCGTGGGCATTTACTAGGGCCTCCAATTCGGTGAAATTGTTGTAGGTAAAAGGAAATACAGTGCCGCGCAGATTTCTGGATACGCCATTAGGTTCAAGACCTGGCAACAAGTGACCATCCAGATTTTTATCATCACCGAGATTGGCTGAAAGATACCAATCGTGCCAACCATGGTAACCACAAATGGCCACCTTGTCCTTGCCGCTGGCTGCGCGAGCAATACGGATAGCTATAGCGTTGGCCTCGCCGCCTGATCGGGCAAGACGCGCCATGTCAGCCCATGGGTGAAGTTCAATAAGCTTCTCAGTCAGATAGACTTCTTCTGGACAATTGAAAGTTGACATATTGCCAGCATCAATCGTTTTACGCACAGCCTCATCCACTTCCGGATGACCATAACCCAAGGTGTTAGTGCCGATACCCATGATTGACATATCGATGTATTCGTTGCCGTCCAAGTCCCACACCTTGCAGCCCTTGGCTTTGCTGAAATAAGTCGGCCATTGGTCTGGCAGGAACATTTCGGCGCGCTTCGATAGCAGCATGTTGCCACCAGGAATAATTTGTTTGGCACGTTTCCAGAGTTTTTGACCTGTGCCCATGGTGGCTCCTTCGTTTCGGATCAGATGTTGGTTGAAGTTGAAAATATCTGACTGCTGATTTTGCAAGTTGAGCACTTCACACCAGGTGAAGTCCGTTCGAGGGTGGAAGTGCTGAAACACTTTTTCAATAACGGCCAGATCAGCGGGTTCATCCACCGTCCAACGTATAGCTGAGAGGTCTTGGCTATGCTGCATCGAGGCAGTCTTGAATCGCCCTAATTCGCGAAGATATGGTGTGACATGCTCACGGTCAAAAGCTTTAACAGTTTCTAGGCTGGCTTGCTCCAGTGCATTTAAGGTGCAGACTTCGATGTCCAAGCCATCCGGATAGGTCGGCGGGTTAATGTTGCTGAAATAGTCGACGCCTGATGCCCTAAAGCGACGAATAGCCTCATCCACCAGCCCGGGATCGACCAGTGGACAATCTCCAGTTATCCGGACTACCACATCGGCTTTGTGCTTCTTTGCAGTCTGTACAAAGCGGTCGAGCACATCATTTTCACTACCTTGTTCGCAAGCAAAACCGAGTTTTTGAACATGTTCTATCAGCGGTCGATTGCGATCATCCACCGAAGTAGCAACTACAACTTGGTTTACCTCTTTTGCTTTGGATAAACGTGAGAGCAATACCTCAATCATGGGAACGCCCCCAACTGGTTTCATCACCTTATTTGGCAACCGGGTAGATCCCATTCGGGCTTGGACAAGTGCAACAATCCTCATGATAATGACCAACAGGCTGGGTTAATAAGACCCTCGGCATCGCAATGCAGGTCGGGTAAATCATATGTTGTAACACTGGCTGCCGCGCTCATAATTTGCTTTAGTTGGCTCAGACTATCTGCACCCACGACGACACGGTCGATCTCTGAAAAGCGGAGCGGGAACGCCAGACTAGCTTGTACAGCTGATATCTTGCGACTTGATAGCCACTCATGCCACTTAACCCACAATTCAGACCACAATTCAAATTGTGCTGGTATGGATGCTTGAGGCATCAAGAGTAAGCCCTGCAGGAAAGTTGAACGGGTATGAATTTCAATGCCCTCATGCTTCAGCCGCTTCAGCCAGCCTGTTGTGTGTAGGCGACGATCGACAAGATTGAATGGAGCTTGCACCAAGTCGAGGCGATATTGCGTAGTTAGAGTTGCCAATTCGTTTGGGTCATATATAGAAACCCCAACCTTTTGGACCAACCCAGTTTCTTTCAAGCCTTGCAAGGCTTGAAAAAGTGCTTTCCCCTCTGTTCTAAACAACTGCTCCGGACGATGTAGCAACAGCCCATACACCGAACTCACGGCAAGCCGTGCCAATGATGCGGCGACTTGATCTTGAACCCAACTACTTACATCGACGCATCCGTTTGGCACTGCAGGCAGTTTAGTCACGATCTTTAATCCTTGGGTGCCCACTTCACCCAAGCAGGTTTCGCTGTCGCCGTAGGCAATTGCGGTATCAACCATGTCGACACCATTTGTCGCTGCTAATTGCAGCATAGCCTTCACAGCCGCCCGAGTGACTTGACCATCATGGTTAGCGATGCCATATGGCAGGCCAAACTGGGCAGTTCCAAGTGCGAGTTTCAAACTACAAACTCTTGAATAGCCGCAATAACCTCGTCCTGCTGCTCATCGGTCAGGTCATAGAACAACGGGATGCTCAAGGTCTCTTGATAATATTTCTGCGCACTGGGGTAATCCTCGGGCTTGAAACCCAACCTGCGGTAATATGGCTGGGCGGGCACCGGGATGTAATGCACTTGACTACCGATACCTCGGGACTGGAGCTCTCGCATAAGTTGCCCCCTACCCAAACCAGTTGAGTCAAAATCGATCCGAAGTATATAGAGGTGGTGACCGCTAAGATCGCGCCCAAAATTCTGAGCTGGTCGACAATTACGCATGCCAGCAAATCCATCATCGTACCTCTTAACCAGAGCAAGCCGACGTGCGATGAATCTATCGAGTTTTTTGAACTGCGAAAGCGCAAGCCCGCATTGCATGTCGGCGATGCGATAGTGAAAACCAATCTCCTGCATCTCGTAATACCAAGGATTACGAATACCATTGGTCACTGCCTGCTCCGTCAGTTGGAAGGGATCATCGAGTTTGTTGATGCCGTGGCTACGTAAGCGCAAGAGCTTACGGTAGGTGGGCTCGTCGTTGGTTGTGATCATTCCACCTTCCCCGGCGGCTATCGCCTTGACGGGGTGGAAGGAGAAAATCGTCATGAGCGAGTGAGCACAGGAACCAACACGACGACCATCAGGATATTGCGCACCTAGGGCATGCGCGGCGTCCTCAATCACAACGGCACCGGCTTGATCAGCAGCGGTCTTAATTGCAGGCATGTCGCAAGGCAAACCGGCAAAATGGACAGGTATGACCGCTCTTGCATCAGGATTTTTTGAAAGCACCTCTTTGAGGGCAGCTACAGACATATTGACGGTATCTGGATCAATGTCCGCAAAAACAACGCGCGCCCCAGCATATAGCGCTGCATTAGCGCTCGCAACAAAAGTAATTGGACTGGTAATCAGCGACGTGCCCGGGCCGACACCACCAGCCAGAGCCGCAAGATGCAGAGCCGCCGTGCCGCTTGAGACCGCAATGGCGTATCTGGCACCGACATATTCCGCAATCGCATGCTCGAAAGCTTCGACGGCTGGACCCTGAGTTAGTGCGCCACTCCTTAAGACATCAACAACAGCTTGGATGTCTTGTTCATCAATGTGGTGCTTTCCATATGGGATCATAGAGTTGAGAATTCTTCTGCAATAATTCGTTGTTGATAAAGGATGTCCAGATGTTCATCCACGGTCCCCAGTGTTTGACCAAGAAACTTGCTGGCCTTTCGATTGGATAAACTCATATCTAGTGGACGCATTACGAGATTAGCTGATGCATCAATTGAACCCGGGCTAATTAAAGATGCATCGAGCCCGAAGCGGCATGCAAGCCGACAACCAAATTCGTATTTCGACATCCGACTATCACCCACAACATTAAAAACGCCTGCAGCGTCGCTATCCACCAAAGCGTGAACCGTATGTGCTAATCTGCTAACAAGTATAGGCGTATAGTAAACATCATCAAACAAAGTGATTTTGCGGCCAGAGCCAATCGACTCTAAAATCCAATCACTGAACGACTGCCTGTAAGCTGGCCCCCATCCATAAAAATTAGTTCTCACGACCAGAGCATGGGGGGATGTTGACATAACCTCCCTCTCAGCCGCCGCCTTGGATACACCGTACGCATTTAACGGAAAAATCTGGGATGTCTCATCGCAGAACTGGGTATCCCCCCTAAACAAATGATCGGTTGAAATATGCACAAGAGGGAGAGAGAGAGACTCGCAAGCAGATGCAACATTTCTTGCTAACTCGACGTTTACTTTGAAAGCAGCGCCTGGATCACGCTCACACAATTCAACGCTTGTCATTCCTGCCGCATGTATGACTATGTCCGGACGAATTACTGTCAGACTACGAGTCAATCTATCCACAGATTTAAGGTCCAGAGGAATGCATTCGGCGCCATCAATAACAACCTTGCGCTGATGCAATCCCAGTACAACTGAAAAGCGGTCTCGAATAGCTACAGCCCAGTTGAGGGCGAGAAGTCCAGACCCCCCGGTGAGCAGAACCCGTTGGCGCATAGCTGACTATATTCGCCCAATTTTGCTGCCGTTTGCAGCTATCCAAGATTTGAGCTGCTCAACGGACATCCACTCGGTATTATTGTCTGATGTATATGTAAAGTTATCGGATACCTTTTCTCCACCCTTAATTCGATCCGGATCAACCGACCAGTTGTGAATAACCGGAAGGATCTTGTAATGATCTTCATACGCATAAGTATGCGGCGCATCCTCGATACCGATCATTTGTTCGTGAATCTTCTCTCCTGGTCGAATTCCAATGGCCTTATGTTCTGCTCCAGGCACCACAGCGTTTGCAATATCAAGTATTCCCATCGAGGGAATCTTCTTTACATATATCTCACCGCCTTGCATATCGTCGAAAGCATGCCACACAAGTTCGACCCCCTGCTCCAGAGTGATCATGAACCGAGTCATGCGCGAGTCAGTAATTGGAAGGACGCCGGTATGAGACTTCCCCATGAAGAAAGGAATGACTGAGCCTCGCGAACCCATCACGTTTCCGTAGCGAACCACAGCAAAACGGGTCTCGTGCGTTCCAGCATATGCATTCGCGGCCACAAAAAGCTTATCAGATGCCAACTTAGTCGCCCCGTATAAATTAATCGGGTTACTGGCCTTGTCTGTGGACAATGCAACAACACGCTTGATACCGCAATCAATACAGGCGTCAATAAGATTCATTGCTCCGTTGATGTTGGTCTTGACGCACTCAAAAGGATTGTATTCAGCGGTCGGAACGATCTTAGTAGCTGCCGCATGAACAACGTAGTCAACACCATCTAGCGCCCGACTCAACCGATCCTTGTCCCTAACATCACCAATTATGAAACTTATTCGCTTGTCGCCGGCAAACTTCTGTGCCATGTCCCATTGCTTCATCTCGTCACGGGAATAAATAACCAATCGCCTTGGATTATATTTTTCAAGGGTCATTGGCACAAAGGTGTTGCCAAATGAGCCGGTACCACCGGTAATTAAAATTGAAGAGTTACTTAGCATGGTAGTTTTTCCGTCCCTGTCGTAATTATGCTGTGTTGGTAATTATTTGTTGATAACTGCCAACCCGTCGAACGCAACCATCGGCGAGTTCAATGATCTTAGTGCAGTTCCTTAAGGTTGTCAGACGATGAGCAATGATTAAAACAGTCAACTCTGCACTTAAGCCATTGATAGCCTGCATAACTGCCTTTTCGGTCTCGTTGTCTAGCGCGCTGGTAGCTTCGTCAAAAACAATTACGTCCGCTTGCCTATACAGCGCTCGCGCAATGCCGATACGCTGACGTTGACCGCCAGACAATCGAATGCCCCGCTCCCCAACACGGGTATTATATTTATTCGGCCACGCCAATATCAAATCATCAATCTGAGCTTGTTTTGCAGCCCACCTGACGCGCGCCCTGTCGATTCGATCGGCCGGCACGCCAAAGGCAATGTTTTCTTCGATCGTACTGTCGCTTAGGTATATCAGCTGCGGTACGTGCGCAATGTGGGCCTGCCAAGCACGAGCATTAACCGCCGTTATCGGCTGGCCATCAATTTCAAGCCGCCCCTCGGTTGGCGGCAACAAAGCCATAACAATATCGAGCAAAGTGCTTTTACCACTCCCCGTCGCACCAATAAAACCTATGCGACAGCCTCTATCTATCTCGATGTCTAGATTTTTCAACACCCATGGGTCATTTTCCCCATATCGAAACCCTAGTCGGCTCAGCCGAATGCGCTCTCGGAATGCGATCGGATTTTGGGGGGGCTGATCAGCGTAAGCCGGCAACGGCTGATCGAGTAAGTCAAGCGTATCTTGAAAAGATCCGAAGCCACCCTGCATGGAGGACCACGACTGATAAGCTTGTTGCATTAAAGGCAACAATCTTTGCGCGCCAAGCGCCAACGCACCAAGCACAGGGATAGCTTTAGCAACACCTGCTGACTGCTGGGCGAGCACATAAGCAAGTCCAGCTATGAGCAACATGCCCAAAGCCTCCACCCCATAACGAGGGCTCTGACCAAGGAATTGATTGTTTCCTTGAGCACGACGCAATGGAAGATCAGCGGACTTATATATCTCACAGTAAGTTGCCTGGCTACCATCAATCAAAATATCTCGTATACCACCCAACCCCTCCTGCAGGGATTTGATAACTAAAGTTGACTCCCTCGCAATGCGCTGTCCATTTTGAATCTTTCGAGCTCTCGTAGCCCAAATGACGACCCCGTAAATTAACGCGAAGCCTCCAAATGCCGCCAAAGAGATTATTGGCTCAACTGATAACATGACAATAAGGATAGCTGTCAGCATGACGCAAGAATTGATAAGCACCAAAGCTGGGCTGATGATGCTGTAGATTACACCATTTGCCTTAAGAGTAATGCCATTAATGACTTCACTGCTGTTCCGTGCAATGTGGGCCATGTAAGGCTGATACAGTGTCCGACGGTATATATCAACACTTAAGTCTGCGCCTGCAGCAAAAGATAGACGAGTGCTTAACCATAGTAGTAATAAGCGCACACTCCCTGCAATTAGAGCAGCCAGACCAAATGCCACCGTAAAAGGCAAAAGCAACTGCTCAGGCGAAGAAATACCGAATACTTGGATGAACGGTTGAGTGATTTGGTGTTCATAAATGCGCACGGGGTCTGAAAGCACGGCAAGGAACGGCAATACCGCACCTATGCTGAGCATCTCTGCAAATGATGCCGATAACATCAACAAAAGCAAAGATCCAAACTGGCAACGCCTCCTAAAACTTAGGTGTTGCCACAAGCGTCGAAGTTCAATTAGCAATTTTCAAATCCCATTTGTACTGAATATATGTGCTCACCGAAGGAGCCGAAATGCACACCAGTCATTTAGTAACGAATTTTCCAAAGGTTAACCATGCACCATTTCGACGGCATGCGTTGAAACAGACCCTACCTACATAAGATGAGGCCAAGCTAATTAATTTTTTGCTAAGCATGTCGATTACAAAGAACAGGCAATAACTAGAACAGCTCAAACAGCAGGCTTTTCAGATACCAATGGCACTTCAGCCAAGGCCACGGAACTACTCAGAACCTCAATCAGAATCATTCCCCAACGCACACCATCAGCGCGTATGCAACTCAAGGCCAGCCAACTGGTCAGTCGTCATGCCAAAGCGCCTTGAACGCTGCGCGTACCAGTCAAGCACATTGCTGAGCGCCTCCACACCGAAATCTGGCCACAGAACGTCTGCAAAGTACAACTCTGCGTAAGCGCTCTGCCAAAGCAAAAAGTTACTGATGCGCCGCTCCCCTCCTGTGCGGATCAACAAATCCACATCAGGCATACCTGAAGTGCTAAGGTGCTGCGCTAGCTGAGCTTGAGTCAGCTGACTCGCGTTTTCATCTGGGTGGGCGGTTTGCCAATTTCTTACGGCTTGCACCACGTCCCACTGGCCGCCATAGTTGGCCGCCACCACTAGCGTGACGGATTGATTGTGTTGTGTGGCTTTTTCAGCTGCATGGATACGCCTTTGCAACTCTGGCGCAAAGCCCGCCACGTCACCAATAACCTTGAGGCGCACTCCTGCTGCCGCCAATGCGCCCATTTCTTTTTCTAGGTACTGCACAAACAAGCCCATAAGAGCGGACACCTCATCTGCTGGGCGTTGCCAGTTCTCGGTACTAAAGGCAAAGAGGGTGAGGAATTTCACACCCAGTTTGGCGCAGTGCTCAACCAAAACTTTGACGCCTGATGCACCTCTGGCATGACCCACGGTGCGGGGCATGTGGCGCTTTTGGGCCCAACGGCCATTGCCATCCATGATGATGGCAATATGCTGGGGTAAGGTTTGTGAGGTTTGCAAAGTCAAAGACTTAATGTTTTGCTAAGTTATGCAGGCACGCTACCGCATTTCACTAAACAGCAAAGCTTTGTATTATCCAATGAAAATGACAAATCTAATGCTTTTCACCACTCAAATTTGCCTTGGACAATCAAGACAAGTGCCGACTAAACACTCACATTTAGATTGTGGCAGTACTTTTTGAGTAGCGCATGCTTTTTGACCTCCTCTAGGTCTGCAGCAACCATCTCAGCGCACATTTGCTGCACGGTAATTTCTGGCGTCCAGCCCAGCTTGGCTTTAGAGGACTCGCCCAGCTGGGTTTCGACGTCGGTGAGGCCGAAGTGCTGCAAGGCATTTAGCCATGTGCTGACACGCAGCACAAACATGTCGCTGTTACACGTGTGTTGGCCACCTGCCAAATAGGTTTGGGCACCTCTAGGCTAAGCTTTTCGGCGAACTGAGCCACGCTGTATGGCCATCCATGCCCGCTGCACCAGACTTTTAAATGAAGCCATAGCCGGTTTCGAGCTTGTGGAGAGTGATGTTCAAAATGACGATGCCGCCATTGGCCGCTGCGCGAATGCTTTGCTGCAGCGCCTGCTGAAACGCTGCAGAGTTTTGCACCGTTTGGTCTGCAGGTATAACCACCCAAATGGGGGCTTGACCAACTTCGGTGGCTTGCAATGCTACCAAGGTGAGTGCGGGAGCGGCGTTCTTCGTTAATGGCCACCAAGGTTTTGCCCATTGCGATGTCTGCAGCACACAATTGGTTGATGCGCTCTAACACTTGCTGAAACAAGCTGTTGGTGCCAGATAAAACTAAAAAACTGCTTGGTACTTTTGAGAGTTATCACTTTTAAAGCTAAACAACTCTAAGGCTCTCCACCGCCATGCGCAGCTTTTGCGGCTGCCCCAGCAAGTCGACCAAAACAAAAGCACGCGTTTCGCCATCGTGCGCGATGTATTTACCCTCCAGCCCTTGCAGCGGGCCGCTGGCCACTTGCACGATGTCGCCTGGCGCAAACATACGCTCTAAGGTTTCGGGCGGGGCTTCTTTTAAGAATGCAATGAACTCAGACGGCACTTTGGCGGGCTGAGGGCCAAAGCTGACCAGCTTGCTCACGCCCAAGGTGGAGCGAATGGGGCCCCAGTTTTGGGTTTGGTCGTCGAGCTGGATGAACAGATAGCGACTGAACATGGGCTCAGTGATGGTCTGCACTTTTTGGTTGCGCAGCTTTTGAACCTGCATGGTGGGCAAAAAGCAGTTGAAGCCTTGGTTTTGCAGGTTTTCAAGGGCGCGGGCTTCTTGGCGGGGCTTGGTGTGGACCACGTACCAAGCTTGGTGGGTTGTCTCGGGGTTTTCGCTACTCATTGTTAGAGAAGTCTAACTAAACTTCATCTGGTGTTTGACTGCACTCGGCGT
>JACCDG010275331.1_pt1 | contig 35183 bp, 34 predicted proteins | sample 7442471 | NCBI WGS metagenome assembly JACCDG01 (sample SAMN15323444, study PRJNA562643) | freshwater metagenome | isolation source: river surface water | place: USA:Blue River Watershed | collected 2017-08-17 | reverse complement strand
GCCTACCCGGCGGGGGCCGAGGCGAGTTATGAAGTCCGCGCCTTCGTGCCCGGCCTTGGGGTGCCTGAAGATCCTGTCACCGGAAGCCTCAACGCAGGCTTAGGGGTATGGCTGATCAAGACCGGCCACGCCCCGTCACGGTACGTGGCATCGCAGGGTACGGCGCTCAAACGTCGCGGCCGAATCTACGTGGAGCGGCTCGGGGATGACATCTGGGTGGGCGGTGACACCGTCGTCCGGGTGAGCGGATCGGTCGAATTCCCCTGATCCCGGTCTGCAGCCCCTAGTTCTAGGGAGGAGGACATCTGCGGCGTACATCCGAAATGGGTGTCAAAATATGTCTATATTTTGACTATTTTTGAAAATTTCTTTGATCATTTGTATGCTGCCTAACATTGAGCGAATAAATCTACTCACGCTCTAGGCAGGTCTCAATGAAAAGGCGCGATTTTCTACGTGCCGCGGCGGCCGCTCCCGTTGTCTTCTTGAACGGACCGCCTGCCGCTGCCCAGCTTCCGGGCGGCATCGACGAGCTCGTTCGAGAGCTCGGTTTCGCTCTTGAGATTCCCCTCAACAAGGCTGTCGGTGGCGCCGGCGCCTTGCTGAACGTCGCTCGTGAACGACTCTCGGAATCCGAATTCGCCCAGATTTCGGCATTCATATCCGGAGTGGAACGATTGATTCAGCAAGCGAGTAACGTCGTGAAGACCGCAATGCCGAAATCGATCGGTGACATGCCTGCGGTGATGGAAAAGCTCGGGCTTCCCACCGAATCCACGAACAAGTTCAGCGACTTCATCCTCGAGTACCTACGCGAGCGCGGCGGACGAAAGCCCGTCGGCTTGCTGCAGAAAGCCTGGAAGAGCTGACTCGCTCGGGTAAACTTTGGCCACCCCACCCCGTCTCGGGTGACTGAGGGTGTGATTCATGAAGCGTCGTTTTATCTTGCAGTGCGTCGCTCTCGCGACACTGCCCTCTTTAGATGTGGTAGCGGCGACAGCCCGATCGCCCGCGAGCGTGCCAGACCTCACCCGAGAACTCATGCTCGGATTGTCGCTTTCTCAAAATTTTGTCATCGCCGGGACTGGTGCGCTCCTGAATATTGCGAAGCGGCGGCTGGCCGTACTGGAGTTCTCGGATATCAGTGGGTTTCTTCCGGGCACCATACCGCTCTTGCATCAGGCCGCCCGGATCACGGCGACAGGTCTTCCGTCTTCGATTGGCGAAATGCCGAGATTGGTGGAGCGTTTTGGTCTGCCTGCAGAAACGACGAACTCGTGTCAGGAGTTCATTCTTTCGTACTTGCGCGAGCGCGAGGGTCGAAAAATAGCCGGCCTACTCAGGAGCGCCTGGCGAAACTAACGGATGCTCGCGTAACGAAAGACGGCGAGCACGAGAAACATGGTCAGGATGAAATCACCAAAGCTCGTGTAATAGAGCCAGGTGTCACGACTCGTAAACTCGGCAAAAAGCCAATTGACGCCAGCCATCACAAGGCCTAGCACGCCCATGCCCGTTGCCAGTCGTCGGGCATCCATCGGTTGAGGCATGAAGCGCAGTAATCGACCGCCAAAATAGCGCCCTCGATTGAACAAGGCATCGCTCAGCATCAGTGTCGCAACCATCACTCCGAGAATCGTGCTCTTCATTTTGACGGCCCAGTCATCATCGAAGTACCACGAGAACCCTGCGGAGATGAGTAGCATCACCACTCCGAACATGGCGAGACCGCCCAAAAGATCAACTTTCACGAAGCGCTGAATGACGACAACCGAGAGGCCTGCGCCCGCCGTAACGAGAGCAGAAAGAGGAAGGTCATCCGTCAACTTGACCATCAGAAAAAATAGAATGCCGATGCCGACATCGACGTAGATCGAGTACTTGTTTCTGTTCCATGCAGCAGACTGTTCCGCCTGCAGTCTGGCCTCTTCCTCTGGATTCGCTCCGGAGACGATCGGGAACTTGATGGTCTTGCCTGGGTGGCTCTCGTGGACGAGCACGCCATTCACGCGTACGGCGATGCCGACGCGAACCCAGTCGATGTATCCCGTTTCGATAGCTGCCGTTCGCCCGTCGGGAAGCGAAAAACTCAGCTGATGATTCCGCATGCCACCGGCGCTCATGACGTCGGTGGAATCGCGAGCGAGTTCTTGGCGATCGAGATAAACGCGGCTCTCGACGGACTTCATCCCCGAAGCCACCTCGACTCGGTATGACGTGTCGTCAATATTGAAGCGAAATCGATAGGTCCAGAGTTTCATGCCTTCACGATTTCTCTATGACGTAGTGCAGAAACTCGGAAACGACTCCACCGCTCTCTCGTACGGCGCGGTGGCTCAAACGAGCGCCAACTTTTTCCATTGCGCGCTGAGATCGCCAATTTTCGGCGCCCACATGAAACCACACGCGGTCAACGAATTGGAACGCGTGGGCGAGCATCAACGACTTCAATTCCGAGTTGTAGCGACCGCCCCAGCATCGGCGGGAGAAAAACGTGTATCCGACGACGATGTCTCGTTCTGCGGGTCGATACTCGTAATAACTGGAGCTTCCAATGACGGCGCCACTCGCCCTCTCGATAATGACGAGACCCCCACCCCCGACAAGCAGCCGCTCGAAGAGCTCCGAAAATACCTCGCGCTTCCATCGATCTTTGGCGGGATGCTGCTCCCAGACAAGAGGATCGGATGCCACCTCGTACAACGCATCGAAATCCTGCCGATTCAGCGGCCTGATCTGCAGTAGATCGCCGACCAGCGTGGGCTGCATGTCGAAGGTTATGGACGAAGCGCTGGAGATGCTCAATCGGACTCCGGAGGAATCAGGGCCGGGAGGATTATATTCCAGCGCGATCGTGATACCTTGAAGGCCATGAAAACTAAGCAGGAAATCGTCGATAACTGGCTGCCCCGTTACACGGGAACTCCGCTCGAGGCCTTCGGCAAATGCGTGCTGCTGACCAACTTCAGCAATTATCTCGAACTATTCGCCCGGCAAACGGGCGCCGAAATCCTGGGTCGCGACCGTCCGATGCCCAATGCAACGGCAGACGGCATCACGATGATCAACTTCGGAATGGGCAGCGCAAACGCTGCCACCGTGATGGATCTGCTCTCGGCTATTTCGCCAAGCGCCGTGCTGCTACTCGGAAAGTGCGGAGGCTTGAAACGTAAGAATCAGATCGGCGATCTCATACTGCCAATTGCGGCGATTCGCGGAGAAGGCACGTCGGACGACTATCTGCTCCCGGAAGTGCCGGCGCTGCCTGCCTTCAGCCTTCAGCGCGCGGTATCGACGATGATCAGAGATCTCGACTACGACTACTGGACCGGCACGGTCTATACGACCAATCGGCGTGTCTGGGAACACGATGACGAGTTCAAAGAATACCTGCGCAAGACTCGCTGCATGGCCATCGACATGGAGACGGCGACGATCTTTGCGGCCGGTTTCGCCAACTCGATCCCGTCAGGTGCATTGCTGCTCGTGAGCGATCAACCGATGGTGCCCGAAGGCGTGAAAACCGAAGCGTCAGACCGACAGGTCACTGGGTCGTTCGTCGAGAAGCATATTCACATCGGCATCGAGGCTTTGCGTCTCATCCGCCGTCATGGCAAGAGCGTCAAGCATCTGCGCTTCGACGAGTAATCCGCGTCTTCAGCGGAACACCTTCGCCCAAAACGTCTTCATGTCTTCCCAAGACTGACGGTCAGTTCGCTCGTCGTAGGCGAGTGGGAGGTTGTACTTTTTGCCTTTTTCGGTGGCCTCGGGGTTCGTGAACCCGTGCTTCGCACCTGGATAAGCATTGAACTGGTAGTCGACGCCGAGAGATTCCATTTCTTTGCGGAAAGCGGCTTGATCATCCGCCGGAACGAGCGCATCAGCCTCACCATGACAAATGAGTACGGCAGGCTTGAACTCGCCTTTCTTGGCTTCATGCGCGCGCGTCAGAGCGCCATGGAAGCTGACGACCCCGCGTAGCGGAACTCCGATGCGCCCCATGTGCAATGACAGCGCACCGCCCAGGCAATAGCCCATCGCACCGATGCGATCGGGATCGACGAGCGGATGAGCCCGCAGCGCTTCGTAGGCCGCGCGCAAACGTTCGCTGAGTGACGGTACGTCGGCGAAGAGCCCGTTCATCAAGGTGCCCGCTTCGGTCGAATCGGCCGCTTCGCGTCCATTTCCATACACATCGGTCGCCATCGCGACGAAGCCGAGCCCGGCCAGTTCGCGAGCGCGACGACGAAGATAGTCGTTGAGACCCCACCACTCAGGCAGGACGATCAAACCGGGTCGCTTGCCCGTCTTGGCCGGATCTTGAGCGACATAACTCGCAAATTGGTGCCCCGCGGCGCTGTAGTTCACGACTTCAGTTTGGATTTGGGCAGGCATGGAAGCAGAACCTCGACAGTTACGGGTCAATGGGGACCACGACACTTTCTCAATAGCGACAGGCGCTGTGCAAGCCCGATGGGCCACCGATGCCATAATGTGGGCGATGATCGAAGAGTTTGATACCCAGAACCCCGCGCTTCGCAAAATCCGCAGCTTTGTTTTGCGTGCGGGTCGAATCACCGCAGCTCAGCAGCGGGCGCTAACCGAGTTATGGCCGAAGCATGGACTCGACGTGACACCGGCTGGAGAACGTTTCGACCTTGATCGAATCTTCGGGCGTCACGCCAAGCGCAGCCTCGAAATCGGCTTCGGAAATGGCGAGAACCTGATCGGCCTCGCCCGCGCTCATCCGGAACGAGATTTCATCGGCGTCGAGGTGCACCGATCAGGAGTCGGACACCTACTGCTCGAAATCGAAGCCTCACAACTCTCGAATGTAAAAGTTATTTGCCATGATGCGGTCGAGGTACTCGAGCGATTCATTGCACCTGCGGCACTCGACGAAATCCTCATTCTCTTTCCCGATCCGTGGCACAAAAAACGCCATCACAAGCGTCGACTCGTTCAGCCCGAGTTTGTCTCTCTCGCCGCATCACGACTCCATAGCGGCGGACGGCTACAGCTGGCCACAGACTGGGAGCCCTACGCCATGCAGATGCTTGAAGTCGTCGATGGAAATCCGCAGTTTGCCAACCTCGCGGGAACCGAAGGCTTCATGCCACGACCCGAGTGGCGCGCCCTCACCCGCTTCGAGCGTCGGGGGCACCGACTAGGTCACGGCGTTTGGGATCTTTCTTTCGAGCGCCGATCAGATCAAAACTGATCAACCGATGCTGAAGCTGGCGCGAATGCCATCGACGATGAATTGAACGGCCAGTGCACCGAGCACGACTCCGAGAAGTCGGTTCGCGACGTTAGTGCCCGTTGCGCCGAGCATTCGCATCAGCGGTCCGGCACCGAGCATCACGATCAAACAAATCATCAACACGAGGATGGCGGCAGCGAGCAGCAGGCCGAACAGCGCGGGCTGAGTCATTACGGATACAGGTCCAAACCACAAAAGAATCGTGGTCAGGGCACCGGGTCCTGACATAAACGGAAACGCCAGCGGAAAAACGGAAATGTCTGCGCGGCGTCGGCTTTCAGCCTGTTCGTCGGTAGAGGTTCGAGTTCCCGACTCACGGGCGAAGACCATCTCGAGTGCAACAAGAAACAACAGCAATCCACCGAAGATGCGGAATGAATCGATGCTGATACCCATGGCTGCGAGAAATGCCGCGCCGCTCAACGCGAAACCCAGAATGATGAGCCCCGCCACCAATACTGATTTGATCGCCATGCGCTTGCGGTAAGCCGCATTCGCGCCTTCCGTGAGGCTTGCGAAAACGGGGACGAGCGAAATGGGCTCGACGACCAAAAAGAAAACGACGAAGAATTTCAGGAAGGATTCGATCACGAGGTACTCAGTTTTTTGGGAGGTCGAGCAAGGCGATGCGATCACGTTGCCACCAAACCATGGCAAGGCCGGGCAAAGCCGTGAAGAACGTCAGGACGAAAAACGGCGCCCAACCGAGCGCGTCAGACAGTATGCCGGCCGGAGCTCCAAGAAGATTGCGCGGCAGTACAGCCAAAGCGGAGAGCGCAGCATACTGAAAAGCGCTGAACCGTACATCGCAAATACCCATGATGAAGACGACGAGCGCCGTGTTACCCATGGAGCCCACAAAGTTATCGAGAAACACGGCGACTGCCATCAGGGTCAGATTATTGCCCTGTGTGGCAACCACGAAGTAACCGAGATTCGCGACGGCTTGCGCGGCCCCGAATACCAGCAAAGCGCGAACTAGCCCCAGGCTTACCAACCACAGTCCGCCCACCACTGCACCGGTGATGCTCGCCACCAACATGACGGTTTTGGTCACCGCGCCGATTTCCGTTTTCGTGAAGCCGACGTCCATCAGAAACGGCGTGAGTAATTTCAAGGCGAATGCATCGCCTACCTTGTATAGAACGATCGTCAGTAGAAGCAATAACATTCCCTGCCCTGCGAGAAGCTGTCGAAGCGGGCCGGTGACAGCCTCTTGCAGCGTTCGTGGGGGCGGCGCATGAAGTTTGGGTTCCGGAGCGAAGAACGTGACGGCACTGATGGCGAGCATGCCTGCCGCCATCACGAAATAGGTCTGCCGCCAGCCGATCAAATCGGCGAGCACCAGCGCACCGGCAAATGAAAACCACGCGGCGAGGCGGTAACCGAGATTGGCGGCCGTTGCAGCGGGACCGCGCTCCGAAGGTGACACAAGGTCGGTGCGCCAAGCGTCGATGACGATGTCCTGTGATGCCGAAAGCACCGCGACGACCAAGGCGAGCATCGCGAATGGGACAAGCCCTTGTTCAGGGCCATGTGTTGCCATCACGGCGAGTGCGGCTGCGAGCAAAATCTGAAAGAGCAAAATCCAACCGCGTCGGCGGCCGAGGAAAGGCAGCGAGTAACGATCGAGCAGTGGAGCCCAAAGAGGCTTCAGGGTGTAGGCGAGGCCGATGAGCGATAACCATCCGATGGTGGTGTTCGAGATGGCGGCATCTTTGAGCCATGCCTGCATCGTCGATTCGGTGAGGTTATAGGGCAGCCCCGAAGCCATGCCCATCACGAGTACTGCGCCGAGCCGCGGGCTCGAGAGGATTTGGCGAAGACCGGGTTTGGCGACGTCGTTCATGCGCGAAGGTCGTAATCGATGATGAGCGGAGCGTGATCGGAAAAACGGCTCGATTTGTGGATATGGGTGGCGTGCGCAGCCCCAGCGAGCCCTTTGCTGACGACGTGATAATCGATACGCCAGCCCACGTTTTTAGCCCACGCCTGGCCACGGTTCGACCACCATGTGTATTGATCGGGCTCCGGATTCACTTCGCGAAAAGCGTCGACGTATCCTGCTGTTCCGAACAGTTCATCCATCCACGCCCTCTCTTCAGGCAGGAAGCCGGAGTTTTTCTGGTTTGACTTCCAGTTCTTGAGATCGATTTCTTTGTGCGCGATGTTCCAATCGCCGCACAGGATGTACTCACTCCGACGACGACGTAATCGCTTGAGGTGCGGCATGAACGCGTCGAGAAATCGAAACTTGGACGCCTGACGCTCAGGCCCGGATGATCCGGAGGGTAGATAGAGAGAAACGACCGAGAGCTCGCCGAACCGGGCCTCGAGGTAACGGCCTTCGTCATCGAACTCGTCGACGCCGAAACCGCGGACAACCTCAGTCGGTTTACGCCGACAGTAAAGGGCGGTACCCGAGTAACCGGGCCGCTGGGCATCGAAGAAATAGCGGTGGTAACCGGGGATATCGATGTCATGCCCCTCAAGCTGGGGCTCCTGGGCCTTGGTCTCCTGAATACACACGACGTCCGCGTCTTGTTGGCGGAGCCAGACGAAGGCCCCCTTGGCCGCGGCCGAGCGGATTCCGTTGGCGTTCAGGGTAATGATGCGCACCGCGATATGATACCGGGATGCAGCCCTACCAACTCAGATTCATCGAGCTCGCCCTCGCCCGCGCCGCGCTTCGCTTCGGCCGATTCACGTTGAAGTCGGGTCGCGAGAGTCCGTACTTTTTCAATGCCGGACTCTTCAACGATGGGGAGTCACTGTCCGTCTTGGGTCAATGCTACGCCGACGCCCTCCATGTATCGGGGCTGCCCTTCGACATGTTGTTCGGCCCCGCATACAAGGGAATCCCGTTGGTGTCGGCGACCGCGATCGCCTACGCCGAGCGGCACGGTCGAAATCTACCTTGGGCGTTCAACCGCAAGGAAGCGAAAGATCATGGCGAAGGCGGACAGATGGTCGGTCGTGCACTTACCGGGAAAGTGGTGATCGTCGATGACGTGATCACGGCCGGTACGGCCATTCGCGAATCGGTGGAACTTATTCGTCGCGCAGGTGCCGACCCCGTCGCCGTTCTTCTCGCGCTCGATCGTCAGGAACGAGGTCAAGGCGAGCGCTCCGCCGTTCAAGAAGTCGAGGCAGAGTTCGGGCTTCGTTGCATCAGCCTGCTGACGCTCGCAGATCTCATCGATATTCTCTCGCGTGCCACGTCAGGAAGGGAGCCTCTTCCGGCAGAACACCTTCAAGCCTTGCGCGACTACCGCGCACAGTACGGTATCCAAAAATGACGGCCCTCAACATCAAAGACTCTGCACTGCTCCGTGAAGCGGCTTTCATCGATGGCGCTTGGTGCGCCGCCGACAATGGAGAGAAAGTCCGTATCCTCAATCCGGCTAACGGCGCGCTCGTCGGTGAAGTGCCGGTCATGCGAGCCGCCGAAACCCAGCGCGCCATCGAGGCCGCTTCTAGAGCACAACCTCTTTGGGCGCGTAAAACAGCCAAAGAAAGAGCAGTGATTCTCCGTCGATTCGCGGAACTGATGATCGCTCACACCGATGATCTCGCCGTCATCATGACCGCAGAGCAGGGAAAACCGCTGGCGGAGGCAAAAGGCGAAGTCGCCTATGCGGCTTCCTTCATCGAATGGTTTGCCGAAGAAGGTAAGCGCGCCTACGGTGATGTCATTCCAACCTTCCGATCCGACTCGAGACTGCTCGTTCTGCGACAGCCTGTCGGTGTAGCAGCCGCCATCACGCCTTGGAATTTCCCTGCGGCGATGATTACGCGAAAGCTAGGGCCTGCCCTCGCCTCAGGATGCACGTTCGTTTCGAAGCCCGCACCGCAAACCCCATTCTCCGCACTGGCACTTGCAGAGCTCGCAAGTCGCGCGGGCGTTCCGGCTGGTGTCTTCAACGTAGTCACGGGTGATGCGGAAGCCATCGGCGGAGAACTGACTTCTAACCCGCTCGTCCGCAAGCTCAGTTTCACTGGCTCCACGGCCGTGGGAAAAAAGTTGCTCGCGCAGTGTGCGGGTACCGTTAAAAAGGTTTCGATGGAATTGGGCGGCAATGCGCCGTTCATCGTGTTCGATGACGCAGACGTCGACGCTGCCGTACAGGGTGCCATAGCGAGCAAATACCGTAACACCGGGCAGACCTGTGTCTGTGCGAACCGCTTCTACGTGCAATCGGGCATCTACGACGAATTCGCGAAACGCCTCGTGAAAGCCGTCTCGACACTCCGAGTGGGCGATGGCCTCGCGGGCCCGACCGAACAAGGGCCGCTCATCGACGCTCGCGCGCTCGCAAAGGTGAAGTCTCATATCAGCGATGCCGTAGAAAAAGGCGCCAGTGTCGCCTGCGGCGGCAAGCCTCACGCACTGGGTGGTAATTTCTTTGAACCGACCGTACTCGTCAACGTGACGCCTGCGATGCGGGTGGCTCGAGAGGAGACCTTTGGTCCTGTTGCTCCCCTATTCCGTTTCGATACGGAAGAAGATGTCATTCGTATGGCAAACGACACAGAGTTCGGACTGGCCGCATATTTCTACACGCGCGACCTCGCGCGTAGTTGGCGGCTGCAGGAAGCCCTCGAGTACGGCATTGTCGGCGTCAATACGGGACTTTTTTCGACAGAGGTCGCTCCGTTCGGTGGCATCAAAGAATCGGGTCTGGGTCGCGAAGGCTCACGTTACGGCATCGACGATTACACCGAACTCAAATACGTCTGTGTCGGCGGCCTCGGTACGTGAGCATTGCCGAAGCTCGCGAAGGCGCCGCGTCGCCGCGCGGGCTGTTTCCGTTGCTGGCCGCCTGCAGCGCACTCGGTCCTATCTCGACGCTGATCCTACTCTCGGCGCTTCCTGCGATTCGCACTGAGTTCGGTGCCACGACTGCGGCAACGCAGGCGGTCATCAGTGTCTTCCTGCTTGTTTTCGCCCTCGGCATTCCGCTCGCGGGGCCTTTGTCGGACCGCTTTGGTCGTCGCCCGATGTTGCTCGGCGGTATCGGTGTGTTTTTTTCAGGATCTGCCCTGGCCTACGTCGCTCCGACGCTCGAACTCGTCATCCTCGCGCGTGCGATTCAAGCAGCAGGCTGCGCGGCGACGACCACGGTCTCACGTGCCATCCTCGGTGATATCCATAAGGACTGGCGTCTGACCCGAGCGCTGGCGACGCTGACCCTCGTCATGATGATGGGTACCGCCATCGCCCCATGGCTAGGCGGCATCCTCACCGAAAAATTTGGTTGGCATTCCCCGTTTTTATTGTTGTTAGTGGCGTCGGGCATCAGCGCGACCGTGGCGTGGCGAGCACTTCCAGAGACTCGAGTGGCTCACGCGGGTGTCATGTCCTTGTCGGCGGTCGGCCGCGCCTCGACGAGCGTGCTTCGGAATCGAGCTTTTCTAGGTTGTGCGCTCGATGCCGCGATCATCTACGCGCTGTATCTCGGCTTCATTACCGTCGCACCTTATTTACTCGCAGATATGCTGGGTCGGCCCGCGACCGATTTCGGCATCTATATTCTGTTTTTGTCGATCGGGTACTTCCTCGGCAACTTTTGCGTCTCGCGATTGCAAGGGCATGCCGCCATCGAAAAACTCGCTCGCTTCGGAATCGGCCTACAGGCCGTCTCGGCCTGTACTGCTTTCGGGCTTGTAGTCCTCGGCTTCACTGATCCGTTGTGGTGGTTCGGGCCGATGCTGCCTCTGGCGTTCGCGCAGGGACTCTCCCTACCCCACATCACGGCCACGGCTGTAAGGCTGGCGCCCGGCTATGCGGGGGTCGCCTCGGGAATGATCGGATTTTCTCAGCAGGCGGGCGCCGCGATCGCCGTACAAGCGATGGGTTTCGTGGCGACGGACACTCCTGTGCCCGTCTTGGGGTTTTGCGCAGCGTTGTCGTTGGTCTCGATCGGCGCCATGATTGTGCTCGACCGCCTGATCGCTCAGGCCCAACGAGCCACTCAAAACTCTTGATCCAAGACGGAGGCTGCGAGACGTCATGACCTATTCAAAATTCATTTGGTCTGCAGTTATCGCCTTGCTCGTCACCACGGGCGGATATCGAGGAACGAACATCGTGAACGCATCCGAACTTCAACCGCCGAAAGCGACGCAACGCCCACATGTGGTCACTTCACCTTTCGGTGATCGCGTCGATCCGTGGTACTGGCTGCGTGATGACGAGCGCAAGAACCCCGAGATGATTGCCTATCTCGAGGCCGAGAATGAATACATGAAATCGGTCATGGCCCCGCATCGTGCCCTCGAGCAGAAGGTCTACGACGAAATCGTCGGGCGTTTGAAGCAAGACGATGCGAGCGTTCCCCAGCGTCACAATGGGTATTGGTATTACTCTCGCTACGAGACTGGTAAGCAATACCCGATCTATGCCAGACGGAAAGGCAGCCTCGATGCGCCAGAAGAGGTCTTGATCGACGGCAACGTGCGCGCTCAGGGGCATGACTTCTACCAACTCGCCGGCCTCGAAGTCAGTCTTGATGGTCGTTGGGCGGCGGTCGCGGAAGATACGGTGGGTCGTCGCCAGTATGAGATTCGAATCAAAGATCTGGCCACTGGCGACTTTCTGCCTGAGGTGCTGACCAACGTCGAGCCTGACATCGCTTGGGCCAACGATAATCAGACCTTCGTCTACATCCAAAAAGACCCACAGACCCTACTCGGAAACAAAGTTTACCGACATGAGCGGGGAACGAATCCGGATAAGGACATTCTCGTCTATGAACAAGAAGACGAAAGTTTTTACATGGGAGTGGAAAAGTCGAAATCTGATCGATACATCTATATCGCCTCCCAGAGCACGGTATCGAGCGAATATCGCTATGCCGATGCGAATGACCCGAAACTCGAGTTTCGTGTCGCGCTAGGGCGCGAGCGCGATCATGAGTATCAACTCGAAGATATCGGTGATCGATTCATCATTCGAACCAACTGGCAAGCCAAAAACTTTCGTATCGTCGAAGTGCCAAAGGCTACGGTAGGCGATCGAAAGACTTGGAAAGATATCGTTGCTCATCGCGATGATGCCTTCATCGGTGGTTTCGAGACGTTCGATAACTACCTCGCAGTGTCTGAACGCTCAGGAGGTCTGCAAAAACTCCGCGTGCGCTCATGGGATGGCAAAAAGAATTTCCTGATGGATGCGGCAGACCCGGCGTTCGTCATGGCGCTCGGCAACAATACCGAGCAGAACACAACGCTTCTGCGATACATCTACACGTCGCCCACCACACCCGCGAGTACGTATGACTACGACATGACGACCGGGGAGCGGCGGTTGCTGAAGCAAGAGCCGGTGCTCGGCGGATTCGATGCTTCCAAATACGCGGCGGACTTCCGATTCGCGACTGCTCGAGACGGGACGAAGATCCCGGTGACCCTACTCTATCGTCGCGGGACGCCGCTCGACGGTACCGCTCCGGTCTATCAGTACGCTTATGGTTCTTACGGAATCACGTCTGAGCCCAGCTTCCGCTCACCGGTTCTTTCGCTCGTCGATCGAGGGTTCGTCTACGCCATCGCCCATATCCGTGGCGGACAGGAAATGGGTCGAAGCTGGTATGAGAACGGCAAGCTACTCAATAAGAAGAACACGTTCACCGACTTCGTCGATGTCACGCGTTATCTGGTTGCTGAAAAAATCGCAGATCCGAAGCGTGTATTTGGCATGGGCGGCAGCGCCGGTGGCTTATTGATGGGCGCGGTTGCCAACATTGCGCCGAGTGAATACAAGGCGTTGGTTGCGCACGTGCCATTCGTAGACGTGGTAACCACCATGCTCGATGAAAGTATTCCGCTCACCACGAACGAATTCGACGAATGGGGTAACCCCGGAAAAGATCGTGCGGCGTATGACTATATGCTGTCGTACTCGCCCTACGACCAAGTGAGCCCACGACACTATCCCGCCATGCTCGTCACGAGCGGCCTCTGGGATAGCCAGGTGCAGTACTGGGAGCCCACTAAATGGGTTGCGAAACTTCGCTCTGTAAAAACCGATCGTAATCCGCTGCTGTTGCGCACCAACATGGAAGCAGGGCACGGAGGAAAATCGGGTCGCTTCGAGCGTTATCGCGAAGTCGCCGAAGAGTACGCGTTCATTCTTTGGCAAGCCGGGGTCGCGCAGTAGTGATGACGGCCCGTGCAACCGCCGCGCTCGATCTCGGCCGATTCCACGAAATCAGCGTCAGCACCACTGATCTCGAGGCTTCACTACGCTTTTACGAATTGATGGGGTTTTCTCGCGGAGGCGTGGGTAATGCGTGGCCGCATCCTTATGCCGTAGTGACCCTCGGGGGCGTAACGCTGGGCCTTCACGAATACAAGTTTCCCTCTCCGTCGTTCACCAGTGTTCATGATGACGTCAACGCTGCACTCGAGGCTTATCGCGCTGCGGGTGCAGTGATCGCCTTCGCGAAGACCGGCGCTGATTGTTTGAATGAATTCGGGCTACGTGATCCCGCAGGACACATGATCACGTTACTCGAACGCGCCACGCACCCTGACGATGCGTGGAACCCGTCGTCAGTCAGTCCGGCTCTCGGGGAGTTTCTGGCATTCAGCCTGCCGTCGGTGGCCCCCGAGATCAGCGCCGGTTTCTGGCAAGCCTTGGGGGCAGAACCTTGGCAGGGTCGGCCCTGCTGGCCAGCGACCTGGTTGCGAGCCGGCGGACTCGTCATCGCCCTACATGATGAAGCCCAGTTCGATCGCCCTGCTCTCGTTTTTCACCGGCACGGTGTTGCAGAGGGCACCCGGATCGAATCACCCGAAGGTCTATCGATCGTGATGGTGGGCTGATCAGCCGCTCAGTCGACGGACGATCCCTTGAACAAGCCGCTCCAAGGCGGGGGGATGCTGCTTGAGAAATAACGAGGGCTCGACGAGCTCGAGCTCCATGACAACCGGAGTGCCGTCCTCTCCTGGAGCGACATCGACGCGCGCATAAAGCAACTCTCGCGAAATCAGCGCGAGTGCCGCCTCGCCAACCCGACGTTCCGCAGACGAGATCGAAACGGCTTCAGACACCTGCTCATCGTTTCCCGCAAAGCGCGGCGACTTCCTCACGGCATGGGTGAACTCTCCATCGATCCATACGAGGGCGCGCTCACCATGTCCTTCGACGGCTCGCAAGAACGGTTGTACGAGCACGTCTCGCTCTTCAAGAAGACGACGAAGTATGTCGGCAGCCTCGACTGATGACCCACGAACGCGATGCGTCTCGAAGGATCCTGCGCCCACTGCAGGCTTGATGACGATGTCATTCCAGCCGCGTGCCGCACAAAGCGTGGCGAGATTCACCTCACTCCCACGATCGAGCATCGTCGTCGGCGTCACCGGCACGCCGCGGGAGGCGAGCTCGAGTAAATACCGCTTATGGAGGTTTTCGAAGATGATCGTCGCGGGGTTCCAGAGTGGTGCCACGGCAGATACCTGCACGACCCACTCGGCAAACGGCCGCAAGCGATGGATGTAATCCCAGGTCGAACGAATAATAGTGGGTGCGGGAGACTCCCACGCTTCGGGCTCATGCCACGCAGCCATCTGTGCATCGACGCCTGCAGCTCTGAGCGCATTGAGCAACAAATCTTCGTCCGCATCCGGCTCTGGAAGCGGGCGGCACGTCGCAATGTGGAGTTTCACGCTTTCGACTGTGAACGAAGCAGGTAGATACCGAAAATCATGATGCTCGCATTGACGGCGCCGATCACGAAGAACGGCGCGCCCTTACCTACGATGTCGTACATCAAGCCGCCGACGGCCGTCGTGAACAAAATGCCGAAAGAGGCGAAGATGCCTGCGAGTCCGAATACGGCACCGCGAACATCTTGAGGGGCTTCTTGTCCGAGAACGGTTTGGCTCGCGATGATCGCGCAGATCTGTCCGAGCCCCAGCAAGATCGCAACGAGGATGATCCAGTCGCTCGTCGGATCGCCGACAAAGCCGCCCGCGATATATCCGACGCCGGCAATAGCCATGGCCACTACGCCAGCCGTGACGCGATTCATCTTGTCGAGCATCAAGCCAAATACGATGGCAAAGAGTAATGCCGAGACGTTCGCGATGACGTAAGGCTTGGTCGCTGCAGAAGCGGCTTCTGCGACGGTTTGGCCGTTGGCGATCGCGGTCTGTTGAAGACGTGCACTGAAAAACGTTCCGATGACCACGCGGTCTGCAAAAGAAACAAATTGCAGCATGTACGCGAACCAGATACGCGGATTGGCGCGGGCAGCGTCGATTCCTGTGCGCAGCAGCACACGCAGCGGTTCGCGTTCGCCGATCTGACTCGGCGTACCGCGCTTGAGACCCAACCAGCAGACGAGCGCGGTCAGGACGCAAAGCGCAGCGGCAATTCCGAGAGTGACCCGGCCCGCCATGGCCGCATCCATACCCTCGGCGGCCAGACGTTGTGGAACCTTGCCGAGAACCAGAACCGCGAGTGTTGCGCCTAGCCCCTGACAAAACCCGGTAATGCCGACGAATAGTCCGCGCGACTCTTCTTGCGGCGTATCAGCGAGAACAGTCGCGAGCATGCAGCCCACTGCCGCCACGCCGACCGAGAAGAACAATGCACAGGCGAGCAGCTGCGGGAAGGTTTGGGCTAGAGGATAGAGAAAGAATCCGGCGGCGAGCCAAACGAACCCGATGGCATACACCGGCCGTCGACCGATCTTGTCGGACAGCGCGCCGAAGGGTGCCACCAGCAAGAGCGAGACGATTTCATTGGCGAATCCGAGTAGCCCTAACGCCCGTCCCTGCTCATCGGCAGGAACTTTCAGATTGGCATTGAGAAGGTAAGGCTGGATGAAGCTGATGAAGGCCAGCATGCCGATGGTGATGAACGCAGCAAAGAGATAGGTCTGTGCGTTCCATCGGGTATATCCTGGTGCGAGTCGCACCGGACCGAACTTGGCTTCGATCGACGTGGTCACGCGGGCATCGTAGCCGAATTTTTATCGAGACGACTCACGATGATGATCGCGAGCATCGATAGCAGGAATCCGGGGACGAGTTCGTATATCGCAAATACACCCCCAAGTCCGGCGCCCTGCTTCCAAAGAATGACGGTCAATCCACCGACGAGAATGCCGGCCAAGGCGCCATTTCGCGTGGTTCTGCGATCGTAAAGGGAGAGGATGATGGTCGGACCGAATGCCGCACCGAAACCTGCCCACGCCCAGGCGACCAGATTGAGCACCGTACTGTCGGGATTGAGAGCGATCACGAAGGCGAGCAGTGCGATGACCAACACCGACAACCTACCGGCCCAAAGCAACTCGGTCGTACTCGCCCCAGGTCTGAATAAACTACCGTAGAAATCTTGGGTGAACGCCGAGGAGGCCACCAGGAGTTGAGCGGACGCGGTGCTCATGACTGCCGCCATGATGCCGGCGAGACAAAGTCCCGCCAAAGCAGGATGCAGAAAGGTGGTCGACATCACGATGAACACCTTTTCGGCATCAGTGCCGACGAGAGGCTCAGTTAAAACCAGTCGACCCGCGAGACCCACGAAAACGGCCGCCACGAGAACGACGATGACCCATCCCATCGCGACTCGACGAGCAACGGTGATGTGAGCCACGGATTTCGCCGCCATGAAGCGAGCCAAGATATGAGGTTGCCCTGCGTAACCAAGACCCCATCCGAGCAGCGACAAGATACCGATCAAACCCAGCGCTTCACCTCCATCGGCCATGAAGGGATCAAGTAACGTCGCGTCAAGCGACTCGAGGCGCTCGAACGTGGCGGTGAATCCACCTGCCAATGCCACGCCTAGTACGGCCACCATGACTAGCGCCACGAACATGAGCGTGCCCTGCAAGACGTCGGACCAACTCACGGCGAGAAAACCACCCAGGAAGGTGTAGGTCAGCATCACGATCGAGCCCCAGAACATCGCCTCGATATAGGGCAAACCGAAAAGCGACTCGAAGAGACGCCCCGCGGCGACGAATCCGGAACTGGTGTAGAACACGAAGAACACCAGGATGAAGACGGCGGAGAGGCTGCGCAACGCGCGACTGTCATCCTGAAAACGACGCTCGAGGTAGTCGGGGATCGTCAAAGAATTGCTGAGACGCTCGGTCGCCTCGCGCAGGGGTGCGGCGATCCAGCGCCAGTTGAGCCAGGTTCCGACGGCGAGACCGAGCAGCAGCCAAACCCCGTCGAACCCGGAGGCATAGGCGAGACCCGGCAAACCCATGAGTAACCAGCCGCTCATATCGGTGGCCTGGGCACTCAAAGCCGTCACCCAGCTGCCCAGCGACCGCCCGCCCAGGATGAAATCACCCAGATTTTGGGTGCGGCGCCAAGCCACGAGCCCCAGGGTCAAACAAATCCCCATGTATAGAACCATAGTGGCGATGACGATGGTGTTGTCGGTCATGGAACTCCCCCCCTCCGAAGCGAGTCTAGCCGATGGTAAACTCCCCCGCGCTCACGTCCGAGCATTCCAAGGAAGGATCATGGAAGACATCCTGCTGTTGCCGTTTGCCCAATATTGGTGGGCCTATGTCGGATTCATCCTGGCGCTCTTTGCTGTCCTCGCCTTCGACCTCGGCGTGTTCAGCAAGCCTGGCACGCTGCCCACCCTGCGCGAGGCCAGCATCCGCAGTGTGATCTTCATTCTGCTTGCCCTCGCCTTCAATTACGGGCTCTACCAGTTCCTACTCTACGAATTGCCGAATCGTCCGGATCTCGTCGGGCTCGATCATGCGCAACTCGCACGAGACACGTCGCTAGAGTTCCTGGCGGGCTATGTCGTCGAGTACGCACTAGCCATCGATAACGTCTTCGTTTTCGTAGCGGTGTTCTCTTACTTTGCGGTGCCACCCCAGTACCAGCAGAAGGTGCTGTTCTACGGGATCATGGGCGCCATTCTCTTCCGCGCGCTTTTCATCTCGCTCGGCTCAGTCCTGATGCAGTACGAGTGGATCGTCGTGATCTTCGGAATCTTCCTGATTCTTACGGGCTTCAAGATTCTTTTCTTGCCCGAAAAGCCGCTCGACCCCTCGCGTAATCCGATCATCCTAGGTGTCAAAAAACTGTTTCCGGTGACGCCCGCCTTTCACGGCGACAAGTTTTGGGTCGAGATCGATGGCAAAACGTGGGTGACGCCTCTCTTCGTGGCGCTCGCCTTCATCGAGTTCAGCGACATCATTTTCGCCATCGATTCGGTGCCGGCGATTTTCGCGCTCACTAACGAGCCTTTCATCGTCTTCACGTCCAACATCTTCGCCATCATCGGTCTGCGCTCGCTCTTCTTCGTCTTGCAGAGCATGGTGAAGGCGTTCTTGTTCTTGAAGTATGGCCTCGGCGTCATTCTCGTCTTCGTCGGCCTCAAGATGGTTTGGCTCAACGAGGCCTTCGGCGGCAAATTCCCGATCAGCTGGTCACTCAGCATCATCGGGGCCATCTTGGCGGTGTCGATCCTGGTGTCGATCGCCTGGAACCGCGTCCGCCCGTCGGACGAGCGTAGCGCCAACTAAAGCGGGTCCAAAAAAGCATCGATGGCTGCGCGACTTTCCGGCTCATCTAGAGTCGGGGTGTGGCCTCGATGCAGGATCTCGCAGTCTTGCATGCCCGGATGACGCGCTTTCATTTGTGCGAGAGTGTCGGCGGACAGCAAATCTGACAGCTCGCCCCTCAAGCAGAGAATGGGCAATCCGTTTAGTGAATCGAAGGTGTTCCAAAAATCGGGAATCACGCCATTGGTGGTACCACTCGATTCACGCATGGCACGCCCGACGTTCGGATCGACGTCGCGGATGATTCGGCCTGGAGCGTCTTCTCGGTAAACGCGGCGCGCGAACGCCATCCAGTTCGAATCTGAAAAATCAGGGTAAGCGTGCGAGTGTCCAGCGCGCGCATCCGCTGCTGCTTCCGCCCAAGTGGCCACGGCTCGCGCCGTTCCGGCGGTGCTCGCAATACGAACCATACCGGTCACTTCGAGTTCAGGTCCGATGTCGTTCAGCACAAGCCCGGTAACCCGCGCACGAAAAAGACTGGCCAGAAACATTCCGACGATACCGCCAAGCGAGGTGCCGATGACCACCGCAGATTGCAGGCGCTCGGCGTCCATGAGGGCGAGGACGTCACGCAGATAAACGTCGGGCCGATAGTTTTGCCAGTTGGAATCGTATGACGAACGCCCACGCCCGCGAAAATCAGGGGTAAAGACTGCTCTTTGACCGGTCGAGCAAATGTGCGGCGCGAGGTCTTCGAAGTCGCGGCAGTTTCGCGTGAGTCCGGGCAAGCAGAGGACCGCGGTTCTCTGCGGATCACCAGAATATTTTCGGTAATACAGACGAAGACCGTCTGATGCCGTCACCTCGTGCTCGGTGAACATGCGCCCAGCCCTTCCTATTTTGCAAAGAGCCGGGACGGATCACGGAACGCCTTGAACTCGAGCGCGTTGCCGGAACGATCGTAGAGAAAGAACGTGGCCTGCTCGCCGACTTCTCCGACAAACCGGATGCCGGGCTCGATGACGAACGCTACCCCAGCTTTTTTAAGACGATCTGCCAACCGATGCCAGTCTGCCCAATCGAGAACCACACCGAAATGCGGGACCGGAACGTCTTTGCCATCGACTTTATTGGTGTGAGAAGGCGGTTGAAACGCCTGACGGGTCGGATCGACGTGAGCGACCAATTGATGTCCGAAGAAATCGAAATCGACCCACTCCAGGTCGGATCGTCCCTCTGGACAGCCGAAAAGAGCGCCATAGAACTCTCGAGCGGACGGCAGATCGTGTACGGGGATCGCTAAATGAAAGGGTGCCGGCATAGATCAGGCTCTGGATTTACTTCGACTTTTGAGGAGACGCGGAAAGAGGGTCTGAAAATATTGGGGCATCAGACGCTTGAGGCGCCAGAAGGTTCGATACTTGGGAGGATAGACAAAGTGCGTCTGTCTACGAGCGGCTGCCGACAACATCTCTTCAGCGACTTCTTCGGAAGAGAGTCCGGAATCTTCGATGAGACGACTTGCCGCCTTGATGGCGCGCTCGGGTCCCCGCGCGGTTTCGATGAGGCGCGTACGAAAGAAACCCGGCATTGCCACGACGACGTGTATGCCGTAGTCGGCATACTCTTGCATCAGTGACTCGCTAAAAGCGATGACAGCCGCTTTCGACGCGTTGTACGCCGACATGTTAGTGCCCGTGCAAATGCCGGCGATGCTCGCGATGTTGATGATCAACCCGCCCTTACCCTTCGCCATATGACGGATCACGGCACGACTGGCGTTGGCGACCCCATGCATGTTGATGTCGAAGATCCAGTCCCACTCCTCGGCCGTACTGGCATGAAAAGGACCTGCCAGGGCCACGCCGGCACAATGAATGGAGACATCGATTCCACCCAGCGATTCGATTGCCGAGTCGACGAGTCGTGTGATCGCATCGGCGTCTCTCACATCACACGCGGCAGCCGCTACCCGTGCTCCGTCGCGTGCAAATCCGGAGGCGACCAGATCGAGACGTATAGCGTCCACATCGGTCAGTACGAGTTGCCAACCCTCGCGAGCGAGGATTTCGGCACACGCGAGCCCGAGGCCGCTTGCTGCTCCGGTGATGAAAACGCGTTTCTTGGGAAATCGTTGCGAGAGATTTCGAGCTGCCGTGGTCATGTGTGAAGAGTACTACGACGAAGATCTTGGCGCGCGCAGACTGCTGCGCAATTGGTCTGCTTGTTGACTGATAGCAGCGCGCTGTTTTGGATCGATTCTGGCGAGGTTTTTGACCTGTAATCCCATACGCGGATTGGAGCGAAGCATCGACTCGTGGCGCTGGAGAAAATCCCAGTAGAGCGTCGTGAACGGACAGGCCTTGTCACCCGTCGCCTGAGCCGGATCGAAGCGACATCCCGAGCAGTAGTTGCTCATTCGTTCGATGTAGCGACCCGTCGCGACGTAAGGCTTCGATGCCATCACGCCACCATCGGCATATTGCGACATGCCCAAGGTGTTGGGTAATTCGACCCACTCGACCGCATCGACGTATACCGCGAGATACCAGCGGTGAACGTCTTTCGGATCGACACCGAGCATCAGGCAAAAAAGCCCGGTCACCATCAAACGTTGGATGTGGTGGGCATAGCCATATCGAAGCGTCTGTCCAACGCACTCCGACAAGCAACGCATCGGCGTATCGGCTGTCCAGAAGAACTCGGGCAATGGCTCATGGGCATCGAGAGCGTTTCTATCGAGGTATTGAGGCATGTGAAGCCAGTAGACCCCGCGCACGTATTCCCGCCAACCGAGGATCTGACGAATGAACCCCTCAACGGCTGCGAGCGGCGCCTGTCCTTTGCGATAAGCGAGCTCGATCCGATCGATCACCTCTTTAGGGTTCAGCAACTTGATATTGAGCGCGGCGGATATTCGCGAATGGAAGAGCCACGGCTCGCCCGTCCACATGGCATCTTGGTGATCGCCGAAGACAACCAATCGGTGTTCGATGAAATCTTGGAGCGTCTCCAGTGCTTGCTCTCGAGTCACCGGCCAATCGAAGTCGTCGAGTTTCCCGGGGTTATCGGGAAGCGCCGACTTCGCTTCAGCGATCACTTTTCGAGTGATGGCGTCTGGCTGAAACGCAATGGGCGACCGCATCGCAAGACGGCCCGGGCCTTCGCGACCAAAACTCTTGCGATTCTCGGCGTCGTAGTTCCACTCACCACCCTCAGGCCCGCCGTCGTCATCGAGTAAAACACCGTGCTTTCGTCGCATCTCACGGTAGAAGAACTCCATGCGTAGCTGTTTGCGGCCGCGGGCATGAATCTCGAAGTCATCATGAGAACAAAGAAAATGCCGATCGATACGCTCATCGAGCAGGTTGCCTGGGCAGATCGTGCGTAGTGCGTCGCGAACGCCCCACTCGCCAGGCTCGACCAAAACAACGCGCTGAGGTGCCAAGGTTTCGATATCGGCGCGCAGCGTATCGGCGAGCGAGGATCGCCTTTCATCGAGCCCGTGGTACACGACCCGAACCCCCTCTTTCTCGAGTGCCGCTCGAAAGTGGCGCATGGCGGAGAGAAACATGACGACGCGGGGCAGACTGACCGGAACCCGGGTCGACTCGCCTAGTGCCTCACACATCCAGACGACATCGGTAGCCGAGTCGAATCCGTCAAACGCCGCCGATGAGCGATCGAGTTGATCGCCCAACACCACGACGAGATGACGCAACTGATTAGGGCGCGCCGCAGGGCGTTTGCTGCCGAGGCGAGCAGGTTTTTTCTGGGTGTCTTCCATGACGCTCATGATCATAGACCGGTCGTAGCACCCGCGGCTGACTTTACTCGCGCACTACACCGTGTCAGGTTCGGGCCTATACGGGCTTGAGCGGGGGATACTGACCATGACTCCTTTTTCGCGTCGCGATTTTCTGTCTAGTAGCGCTGGGCTGTCAGCCGCTGCAATCACCATGGCCGACCTCAAGCTCGCCGAGGCCGCGCGGGGGGTCGCTACGCCCAAGGCCGCTCCGGGTTCGGGGAGTGCCCCCGGCTGGCAGGTGGGTCCTTTCGAAGATCTGCGTGAATGGATAGCCGAGCTCGAGCGACGCGGGCTCGTGCTTCGAGTGCGCAATATCGATCAGGATGCCTATGAGGGCACCGCGCTGATGTACCGGCTGATCGATAAATTCGGTATGTACTTCGCGCCCGCGCTCGTCATGGAAAACATCAAGATCGATGGGGTTTGGCACAAAGGGCCCATCATCACCAACCATTGCGGTCACTGGGATACCGAGTGCTTGAGTTTCGGAATCGAGCCCGTCCCGAACGACCACTTCGCGACGTATTACAAAGCGCTCGCGAGAGTCGAAGAATATTTACAACTCGGCAAAGGTGGCGCGTTTCCGACAGCGCCTTTCGCCGAGGTGCGCCGTGAAGAGGCCCTGTGCAAGCAGGTCGTCCTGACGGGAGATGCCATCGATCTGCGTAACTTCGCTTTCATCCAGTCGAACCCCGCCGACTCCACGCGCTACGTCAACACCGGGTCGGTGTTCACGAATGACATCGAGCTCGGGAAAAACTTTGGCACTTATCGCTGTGAGATCAAGGGGCCGCGCATGCTGGGCATCAACCCCGAAGAGGGGCAAGGTGCTTGGCAAGCCTTCATGAAAGCCAAAGCACGCGGGGAGAAATCGGTCAAAGTATCGATTGCGCTCGGACAAGATCCCGTCACTTGGGTGGTATCCGGATCTAAACTGAATCGCGCCAAAGCCGATGAGCTCGAAGTGGTCTCCGCCATCCGTGGCAAACCCCTAAAGGTTGTTCGCTCTGAAACCAACGACCACCTCGTACCTGCCAATGCCGAAATGGTGATCGAGGGAGAAGTGCCTCTCGATCAAGACATGTTGCCGGAAGGTCCGTTCGGTGAGATGTACGGTTATATGGGTGCACGCAAGGCCGCCAACTTCTGGATGAACGTCACTGCGATCACGCACCGAAAAAATCCGTGGGTCGTGAATCAATTCACCGGCGTAACCCGAGGATTCCCGACGGCTCCGCTCGAGCAAGTGGCGCTGCACACCATGAAGCGCTTCGTACCCAACGTGAAAATGCTGCATACGCCCGTCGAGGCGACCGGACTCTGCTTCGTGAGTATGAAGAAGACCAAGCCCGGAGAAGCGCTCGAAGTCGGCAAGCGAATCGCGCAGATTGTGGGCATCGCCAAAGTCGTTGTCATGGTCGACGACGATATCGAGGTACTCGATCGAGTTCAGGTCATGCACGCGATGGGGTCGCGCTGGCAGCCTCAACCCGCCACGGTGATCATCCCCGAGTCTCGTGGCATGCCTCTAGATCCTTCGCTCAGTAAAAAACCGATGACCTCGAAAATCGTTATTGATGCCACGCGTCAATGGCCGGAGGAAGGAGGTCCGAAGGAGTACCAGGCGCTCAACAGAACAGAGCTCTCTCGCCTTGCCCCAGATGCATTCGACCGGATAGACGATCGTTGGAGCAAACTCGTCGGCAAATATCGTCCTCCCGGCATCTAGCGTCAGAATGTTCTGATGTCATATCCCGTCATGGAGTTCAATACGGCGCGTCTCAAGCTTCGTGAGTTCGTGGTCGATGACGCTGAATTCGTTCTGGGCTTGCTCAACGAACCCTCGTTCATCGAATTCATCGGCGATCGAGGTGTACGAACGCGTCACGACGCTGAGCGATATCTCCAAGACGGACCGATTGCCAGCTACCGTAAGTATGGACATGGCCTGATGCGCGTCAGCTTGAGAGACGGCGATGTCCCTATCGGCATGTGCGGACTCGTGAAGCGAGACACACTGCCCGATCCCGATATCGGTTTTGCGCTATTGCCAGCCTTCTGGAATCAGGGGTACGTCACCGAGGCCGCCCAAGCTGCCATGCAGCATGGCCGGGAAGCTCTTGGAATGCGGGTCATTCTCGGTATCACGACGCCCGGGAATGTGCGGTCGATCGCCGTCCTGCAGAAGCTGGGACTGTCATTTCTAGAAGAAAAACCCCTAGGAGACCGCCCGGAACCACTGAAGATTTTTGGTCTTTCGGTAGAATCCGCGCCCTAAACGAGGCAATCCCGTCATGATCGAAAAAACCTTGGAAAAACTCCTGTTCGCCTGTCGTTGGCTGCTGGCCCCGCTTTATCTCGGTCTTGCGCTGGCGCTCATTGCACTCGGCATCAAATTCTTCCAGGAAGCCGTGCACGTCCTGATGGCGATCGGCACGTTGGCCGAAGCTGATCTCGTACTCGTGGTTCTTACCCTCATCGATCTCGTGCTGGTGGGCAGTCTGATCGTCATGGTGATGTTTTCAGGATACGAAAACTTCGTCTCGAGAATCGACGTTGGTGGCGATGCCGAAAAACTCGGCTGGCTCGGCAAGCTCGATGCCGGCACGCTCAAGTTGAAGGTCGCCGCGTCCATCGTCGCGATTTCGTCCATCCACCTGCTCAAGGTATTCATGGACGTCAAGACGATCTCGAACGACAAGATCCTCTGGTATGTCGTCTTGCACATGACCTTCGTGGTCTCGGCCCTTCTGCTCGGTGTGCTGGACCGCATGTCGTTCGCCGAAAAGCGTAAATGAAAAAAGCCCGCCGGTATCAGCCGGCGGGCTTTCATTAGCCTGTAAAGCCCGATTGTTTTTTTCCGGGTCGGCTCCCGGTTTTACTTCTTCGAACTTTGCTTGGCTGCACGCTTCTTGGCGCGCGCCGGGCTCTTCGGACGGGTCTTGCCGAAAGAACCCTTGTAGATCTTGCCGCGACGGCTTCTGCTGTCTCCCTTACCCATTTTCACGAACTCCGATGTCTGCGGCGTAACGTTCGCCGTGGTTGGCAAGTGTAGGCCACTCAGCGGTATCGCGCCAACAGCTTGCCGAGTTGTTTGGCTCCCGGGTTGAGTCTCTCGAAAGGCACCTGATTGAGCGGAGTCTCGGGAGTCCGATTGAGCGCGTGGAATTCCGAGTCTTGGGTGGGGCGGCAATGCAGCAAACCTGTGAGGTATTCGCCTCGGGCAATGTGCTGCTGAACGTACTCGTGAGCAGCGAGTTCATCGGACGGGTCGTAATCCTCGCTGAGCTTGCGCAGCACTACCCGACTGCCGTCATGAAGCATCACAGGCAGTGCCTCGCCGGGGGCGTATTCGGTACTGATCTCTTTCTTGAACGGCACAAAATCGGCCTCGACCACAGGCTCGTAGTGCTCCCGGGTATAGGCATAGCTCTTCGTGGAGCCCTCGTGGTCATTGAACGTGACACAGGGCGAAAGAACATCGATGAGTGCAAAGCCTGGATATTTGAGGCCCGCCTGGATCAGCGGCACGAGCTGGGCTTTATCTCCGGAGAAGCTTCGGGCCACGAAGCCAGCACCGAGATTCATCGCGAGCAAGACCGGATCAATGGGCGGTTGCTGATTGACCTCACCCTTCTTGGCCTTGGTACCGATGTCGGCAGAGGCCGAAAACTGCCCTTTCGTAAGTCCGTACACCCCGTTGTTCTCGATGATGTAGAGCATGTTCACGTTGCGCCGGATCGCGTGGCAGAACTGTCCGAGTCCGATGGACAGTGAGTCTCCGTCGCCCGAAATGCCGATGTAATAGAGACTACGATTCGCCGCATTCGCTCCCATGGCGATCGACGGCATGCGCCCGTGCACGGAATTGAAACCATGGCCTCCGCTGACGAAGTACGCTGTGGTCTTGGACGAGCACCCGATGCCGGAGAGTTTCACCAGATTTTCGGGACGCATCGAGATGCCCCAGCAGGCCTCGATGATCGCCGCGGTGATCGAGTCGTGTCCGCAACCCGCACACAGCGTCGACAACGAGCCCTCGTAGTCGCGACGGGTCAAGCCAAGGTCGTTCTTCGGTAGTGACGGGTGCGCAATCTTCGGCTTCGGGATGAAGGTCATGACACGACTCCCGCGACGGTGCGGCGACCTTCTAGTAAGTCTCCCAAAACACCATCGACGATGAATTTTGATGACACGGGCAATCCGCTGTAATGCAGCAGTGACCGTAACTTGGCTTTCTCGACACGAGTCTCGAGAGTCAGCAAGGATTTGAGTTGCGCATCACGATTTTGCTCGACGACATAAATGATCTCGTGATCGGCCAAGAATTTCTCCACCTCTTCGTCGAACGGAAATGCACGGACCCGCATGTAGTCGAGATGCACGCCTCGCGCCTCGATGACGTCGAGCGCCTCGCGGACTGCGCCATCGCAACTGCCGAGTGACACGATGGCAGCTTTAGACTTGCCATCACCGATGACGATGGGCTTCGGCATGTGACGCTTGGCCGTCGCAAACTTGCGTACGAGACGATCGAGCACCAGCTGATAGTCCGCCGAGTCTTCGGTGTAGGTGCCGAACTGCGTGTGACCCGAACCGCGCGTGAAGTAAGCGCCTTTCGGATGGACCCCAGGGAATGTTCTGTAGGTAATACCATCCTCGTCTTTATCGAGATAACGATAAAACTTCTCGATTTTTTCGAGCTCCTCTTTCCCGAGGGTTTTTCCGCGGTCGGGTCGATAGCTGTCGTCCCACTCCAGGTCGCGACACATCCAGTCGTTCATGCCGATGTCGAGGTCGAGCAGCACGATGATCGGTGTCTGCAGGCGCTCGGCTAAATCGAAAGCCTGTACCGCCATGTAGAAGCTCTCCTCCGGATTGGCCGGATAAAGACAGATGTGCTTAGTGTCTCCGTGAGAGGCATAAGCAGCCGATATCAGGTCGCATTGCTGCGTTCGCGTAGGCATGCCGGTCGAAGGTCCGACTCGCTGCACATCGAACAGCACTGCGGGCACCTCGGCGTAATAAGCGAGCCCCAAGAACTCGCTCATCAAAGATACGCCCGGACCGGAGGTAGCCGTGAACGAACGAGCCCCGTTCCAGTTCGCGCCCAGCACCATACCGATCGCAGCGAGCTCATCCTCGGCCTGAATGAATGCGAAATTGGCTTTCCCCGTTTCAGAATCGATGCGCGTTTTATCCGCAAAGTTCTTGAAAGCGTCCATGAGCGACGTCGAGGGCGTGATCGGGTACCACGCTGCAACGGTCGCACCCGCATAAATACAGCCGAGGGCTGCGGCGGTATTTCCGTCGATCATGATGTGGCCAGAGGTCTTGTCCATCTTTTCGACACGCAACATCAACGGACAGTCGAAATTCGTCTTGGCGTAGTCGTACCCGAGCTGAATGGCCTGCATGTTGGCGTCGACGAGAGCGGGTTTCTTCGCATAGGTCTCGGCCAGCAACTCGCGGATGCGCTCGACGTCGAGGTCGAGCAACGCTGCAAGAACACCGGCATAGCAAATATTCTTCATCAAGATACGCGTTCGGACGCCCTTGAAATTTTCGTTGCATAACCGGGCGAGCGGGATGCCGATGACGGTGATGTCGTCACGCTTGAGCAGCGCAGGTCGTGGCCACGTAGAGTCGTAAATCAGGTAACCGCCCGGCGCGACATCGCGGACATCGCGCGCGTAGGTTTCGGCATTCATCGCCACCATGATGTCGACTTTCCCCGAACGCGCGACATAGCCATCTTTCGAGACGCGAATTTCGTACCAAGTTGGCAGTCCCTGGATATTGGAGGGAAAGTAATTCTTCCCCATGACCGGGATACCGCTACGGAAAATCGATTTCATCAGCAGCGTATTGGCGCTCGCCGATCCGGTTCCGTTGACGGTAGCGATCTTAATGACGAAATCGTTGATGCGAGAACCGTTGGAGGCAGCTGACATTCGGGTGTACTCCTCAGGTTGCCTGGTCGACGGCGTGTGGCCACTTCACCCAGGATTTCTGCATGTCCCATGCGGCCGTCGGGCAGCGCTCGGCACAGAGCCCACAGTGCACACAAACGTCTTCATCTTTGACCATGACGCGCCCGGTGAACTTGAGGGGAGAGCTGACATAGAGCGCCTGGGTCACATTCAGAGCGGGCGCCTTCAGGCGGGTGCGCAAGTCGGCCTCTTCACCATCAGGGGTCATGGTGAGACAGTCGACAGGACAGATGTCGATGCAGGCATCACACTCAATGCATAGCTTGGCATCGAAGATGGTCTGTACATCGCAGTTGAGGCAGCGCTGCACTTCTTGGGCGGCCTGCTCTGCGGTAAATCCGAGCTCGACTTCGATGTCGATCTTTTTGAAGCGCTCTTTCAATGAGACGTGAGGTACGAGTCGTCTTTCGAGCACGCTGTAGTCGTTCGAATAAGACCACTCGTGCATGCCCATCTTGCGGCTCTGCAAATTGACGCCCGGCGGCATTCTGTCGCCTACGGGCTTGCCTTGGCAGTGCTGATGAATCGAGATCGCGGCTTGGTGGCCGTGCTCGACAGACCAGATGATGTTCTTCGGTCCGAATGCCGCATCGCCGCCGAAGAAGATTCCGGGACGGGTGCTCTCGAACGTGGTGGCATCGACTTTTGGAACATCCCACTTGTCGAATTCGATCCCGATGTCGCGCTCGATCCAGGGGAAAGCATTTTCCTGACCGATCGCAAGAATGACGTCGTCCGCCGGATAAAACTCTTCGCCCGTGACTCGCTCGTCGGTAATGCGCCCACGCGCATCGACGCTGTATTCCATGACGTCGAACATCATGCCTTTGAGACGGCCGCCTTCGACGACAAAACATTTGGGCGAACGGTTGATGACGATTTCGACGCTTTCCGCTTCGGCATCTTCCAGCTCCCATTCGGACGCTTTGAAGAACTGACGCGGCTTGCGCGCCATGACTTTGACGCTCGTGGCGCCCAAGCGCAGTGAACTACGGCAACAATCCATCGCGGTATTGCCGACGCCGATGATGAGCACGTTCTTGCCCACCGAGTCGATATGTCCAAATGCTATCGACTCGAGCCAACTGATGCCGATGTGAATGTTTGCAGCGCCCTCTTGGCGCCCGGGTAAAGAGAGCTCTTTTCCCTTGGGCGCACCGGAGCCTACGAAAATGGCGTCGAAGCCTTCATCGAGCAGAGTTTTCATCGATTCGATGCGATGCCCGAGCCGAAGGTCGACACCCATATCGACGATGGCAGAGATTTCCTCGTCGATGACTGAGCCGGGTAATCGGAATGAAGGAATGTTCGTTCTCATCAGTCCGCCGGCTGTGGCGAACTGCTCAAAGAGGGTGACCTCGTAGCCGAGCGGCATGAGATCGTTGGCGACGGTGAGCGATGCACAACCCGCACCGATGCAGGCGATACGCTTGCCGTTCTTTTTCTCGGGAACTTTGGGGAGGCGGTCGCGAAAGTCGTCTTTATGATCAGCGGCAACGCGCTTCAGACGGCAGATCGCCACGGGTTTATCTTCGACGCGTCCACGCCGACAAGCGGGCTCGCAGGGTCGATCGCAGACCCGGCCGAGAATGCCCGGAAAGACGTTGGATCTGCGGTTCACCATGTAGGCGTCGGTGAATCGACCTTGTGCGATGAGCCGGATGTACTCCGGCACGTCCGTATGGGCAGGGCATGCCCACTGACAGTCCACGACCTTATGGAAATAGTCGGGATGCGAGGTATCCGTCGACGCCATATGACCCCCTGGTCTGACGAGTCCGCTCGATAGGGAGTATCCGACCGCACCGTTCAAATGTCACCGTGAACAAGGGCTGGACGAGAGGTACGATGCGCGACCCACCACCCCTTGGAACGATATGGACGCCCCAACCGAAATTCGTCTACGACGCCAATCCCGCGTACTCGAAGTCGCTTTCGGCGAAAGCGAGCGGTATCACCTCTCCTTCGAATTTCTCCGAGTGCACTCACCCTCTGCCGAGGTCAAAGGTCACGGACCGGGTCAGGAAACTTTAGTGCTCGGAAAGCAGGCGGTCGGTATCAAAGGTGTGGAGCCTATCGGCCAGTACGCCATCCGACTTCTCTTTGATGACGGACACGACAGCGGGTTGTACAGCTGGAAATACCTGCGAGAGCTAGGGCGCGATCAAGACACCCTCTGGCAGCGTTATCTCGATCGGGTGCGTGAGGCCACGGGTCGCAACGAAGGCTGATTTGGGGCAAAAAAAGGCCGGGCATTGCCCGGCCGTGCAGTCCCTTCTCTTGTTTTTTTATAACCCCCGTCCGGCCGACCCACTTCGGGATCGGTACGCGTGGGAACGTTTTTACGCCCATCTCCATGGAAAATCCATAGCCCCGCATCCCGAGGCGGTCGAGGCTACAATGGTCGGCCCCGCTGGAGCCGACGTTCATGTCTGTCGAGAAGGAATCCAAGACCACCCACTTCGGGTTCGAGGAAGTCGCCTGGAGCGATAAAGCCAAGCGTGTTCGCGGTGTTTTCGATTCTGTTGCGCCGCGCTACGACCTGATGAACGATTTGATGTCGGGCGGCCTGCATCGACTCTGGAAGGAGTTCACACTTTCGCAGACGCACCTGCGTCCTGGTCAACGCGCCCTCGACGTCGCAGGCGGGACAGGAGATCTCGCCCGAGGTATGCAAAAGCAGGTGGGTGACCGCGGGCTTGTCGTGCTGTCGGACATCAATGGCGCCATGCTCGCCCATGGTCGTGATCGCACCATCGATTCCGGCATCGTCCGAGGTATGGAGTACGTCCAGGCTAATGCCGAGTGCCTCCCCTTCGCCGACAACACCTTCGATTGCATCACCATCGGTTTCGGACTGCGAAATGTCACCGATAAACTCGCCGCGCTGCGATCGATGCAGCGCGTACTGAAGCCCGGCGGTCAATTGCTGATCCTCGAGTTTTCTCAGCCCACGATTCCGGCGCTCCGACCGATCTACGACGCCTACTCTTTCAAAGTTTTGCCCGTGCTCGGCAAGCTGGTTGCGAATGACTCTGAGAGTTATCGCTACCTCGCCGAGTCGATCCGAAAACACCCCGATCAAGAAACGCTGCTCGCTATGTTGCGTGAAGCCGGTCTCGTCGAGTGCCGCTACCACAATCTATCGGGCGGCATCGTCGCGATGCATCGCGGCTATAAAAACTGACGGGCCCCGCCGGCGTGCTCACTGAACTCATCGAAAATCTGCTCAACCGCAACTTCGTCAACTCGCCGGGCGCTCGTAGTGCCTGTGCCGAGCTCAAGGGCCGTCGCCTCAAGTTGGTGATTCGTGATCTCGAGGTCGCGATCACCATCGAGTCCCTCGGCGAATCCTTGAGACTTTCCCGTGGCAGCGAGGACGAATGTCATGCTGAGGTCGAAGGGTCGCCGATCAATCTGCTGGCCATGGCTGGGCCCTCCCCGGAACGATTACTCAAATCAGGGGCGGTACAGGTCAAAGGCGAAGTCGAACTTTTGCAGCGCTACCGAGATCTCGTCTTGTTGCTGAAGCCCGACCTCGAAGAAGAGTTGTCTCGGTTGGTCGGAGATTCACCCGCCCATCGATTGGCGGCTTTGGCTCGAGGAGCCTTGGCTTTCGGCCGACGCAGCGCTGACACCACGGTGCGCAACGCCGCGGAATATTTTGCCCACGAGACCGGTGATCTCGTCCCGCGCGCCGAGGCCGAGGCCTTTTTGGGTGAAGTCGATCGACTTCGTGAAGACGTCGATCGCGCAGCCGCTCGCCTCGATGCGATGCTCGAGCGAGTCGATGCAAAGAGAGTCGATCCATGAAACTTCGCGTTCTTGCCAGGCTGATTCAGATCCAGCGTGTGCTTGTCCGGCACGGTCTAGACGAGTTCGTGACCGAGACGCGTCTCTATCGGCCTTTGAGATTCATTTTTCTCGCCTCTCCGTGGACATGGCTGGAGCGACGCAAGGTTGCGACCCGCGGTGAGCGATTACGGCTGGCCCTAGAAGAGCTCGGCCCGATTTTCATCAAACTGGGTCAGGCTCTCTCGACGCGACGCGATCTCCTCCCTCCCGATATCGCCGAGGAACTCGCAAAACTCCAAGATCGGGTTCCACCCTTCGATGGAAAGCTTGCCAAGCAAATCATCGAAGCGGCTTACGGTAAATCCTTGTCAGAGGTCTTCGAGTCTTTTGACGAGAAGCCGCTGGCAGCCGCATCCATTGCCCAAGTGCACGTCGCGAAACTTCGCTCTTCCGGCGAGGTGGTGGTCAAAGTTTTGAGACCCGGCATGCGGGAGATCATCTCGGGCGACCTTGAAGTCATGCATGCGCTCGCCGATCTCGCCAAGCGCAATTCGTCGGAAGCGAGACGCCTCCGGGTCGACGAAATCGTCGACGAATACGAAAAGACTGTTCTAGACGAACTCGACCTGATGCGCGAGGCGGCGAACGCCGCACAACTGCGGCGTAACTTCGAAGGTTCGACGCTGTTACATGTGCCGGCGGTGCACTGGGACTATTGCCGCGTCAACGTCATGGTCATGGAGCGTATACATGGCGTGACCATCAGCGATATGTCGACGCTTCGCGCCTTGGGAACGAACATCCCGATGCTGGCCGAGAATGGTGTGAAGATCTTCTTCACGCAGGTATTCCGCCACAATTTTTTCCATGCAGATATGCACCCCGGGAATATCTTCGTACTCGTAGACGACCCGAGTCGCCCGCGGTATGCCGCCGTCGACTTCGGAATCGTCGGGACGCTCGACCTACGCGACATGCACTATCTCGCCGAGAACTTCTTGGCGGTTTTCGATCGTAACTATCGGCGCGTCGCCGAGCTTCATGTCGAGTCTGGATGGGTGCCGCCTACGACGCGTATCGATGAAATGGAATCTGCGATTCGTACCGTCCTCGAGCCCATCTTCAATAAGCCCCTAAAAGACATCTCCTTCGGGACGATTCTGCTTCGACTATTCGACATTTCGCGCCGCTTCGACATGCGCATTCAGCCGCAGTTGATCCTGCTTCAGAAAACTCTACTCAACATCGAGGGGCTCGGCCGAGATCTCTATCCGGAACTCGATATTTGGCAGACCGCCGCACCCATCCTGCGCGAGTGGATGCGTGACCGGCTGAGTGTCCGTACCCAACTCAAACACTTCCGTGATCACCTACCCGCGCTGGTCGAAGTCGCCCACGCGCTGCCACCGCTCCTCAAGGTCGCCGTTCAAAAGGCGCAGGACGGCAAGTTGCATATTGGCGTTCAACCCGAAGACCTAGAACGCCTTCGTTTGGAGATTCGTGCCGGTGAGCGTCGTCGAAACGCCACGTTGGTGGCGAGCGTGCTGGGACTCGGCGGTATTCTTTGGTTGGATCCGGGCCCGGTGATCTCCGGACTCGCGCCGTTGTTCATCATTGCAGCGATCGTCACCTACTTCATCGGCCGTCGCTGATCGGCGCACGATCGCGCTTTCAGCGCGCCCGCAGTCGCCCCAACCAAGCCGCAGGATCTTCGCCGCGCTCGAGCACTTCGACGAGCGCGGAACCCACGACGACTCCTGCCACATGCCCTTTCAGCTTCTCGACTTGCTCGTGTGACCGGATGCCGAAGCCCGCACATACGGGGACCGGCGATGCGGCGGTGACTCGATCGAGATAGTCGAGAACGGTATCGGGTACCGTCACCGACTTACCCGTCGTACCCGTCATGGTGACGGCATAAACGAAACCGTCGCTCGCGCTGCATATTTGCGCAAGTCGTTCGGGCGTCGTGACCGGCGTCACCATTTGCACGAGCGACAACCCCTTGGTCGCGAGCGCAGCCCGAAATTCCGAGCCTTCATCGAAGGGCAAGTCCGGAACGATGAATCCGCAAACGCCTGCGTGGAGCGCATCCTGCGCCAACTTTTCGTAGCCGTATTGCAGCAGAGGGTTGAGATAGCTCATCAGGACGAGCGGTGCCGCAGGCCGCTGCATGGCAGTGAGTTCTTTGAGAATCCACTGCAAACTGACGCCTTGCTTGAGCGCGGCCTGACTCGAACGCTGGATCGTCATACCGTCGGCCATCGGGTCGGTGAACGGTACGCCGATCTCCACGACATCGGCAGCTGAGGCGACCGCTGTCAGATGCTCCCTGAACCTCGAGGCACTGGGAAAACCTGCCGTCATGAACGCCACGAGGGCGGGTTCTCCCTCGGCACCGGCTCGACGAATAACTTCAGCCAGTTTCTTTGCAGGCGTCATGATTGGCTCTCCGCGAGGATCGTGCGCTGGAGGGTCGGCATGTCTTTGTCACCGCGACCCGACATACACACGACCAGTCGCTTGCCAGGATGTCGCGCAGCCCAGCGCTTGGCCCCATGCAGTGCATGCGCAGTTTCAAGCGCGGGCAAGATTCCCTCCAGGCGCGAACACTCTTGAAGGGCGGCGAGCGCTTCCGAATCTGTCGCCGACTCATATTTGACACGCCCTGCGGCGAGCAGCAACGCGTGCTCGGGACCGACACCGGGGTAATCGAGTCCCGCGGAGATGGAATCGGTCTCGTGAATCTGACCATTTTCGTCTTGCAGCAGCAGCGAGTAGCAACCCTGCAGTACACCAGGCCATCCGTAAGAAAGACTCGCCGCGTT
>JACCDG011966579.1_pt1 | contig 35185 bp, 49 predicted proteins | sample 7442471 | NCBI WGS metagenome assembly JACCDG01 (sample SAMN15323444, study PRJNA562643) | freshwater metagenome | isolation source: river surface water | place: USA:Blue River Watershed | collected 2017-08-17 | reverse complement strand
TTCTGTATGGGACCTAGATAAAAATAAAAGGGGGATTTATGTTTTGGGAATATGTTTACAGTTTACCAACAGGGGCTACGGCTAGTTATTGGCAATTAGTTTCACTATATGTGTCAGTTGGCAATGGCCAAGCGATAGCTAAAGTCAGGGGCTTTGTTAATGAGGCGGCTTTCTTAGATGGAAAGACTCCGCTAGTTGAGCAGGAAGTGAGCTTCCCTGTGTTACAACTAGACACTGACGGACAGCTTTTTCAAGGTGTGATGATGTTAGCAGTTGGAGCGCAAGCGGAGCAGTTTCCTAATAAACCGTAGGGGCTGTTATGAATGAGCAGGCGTTTGAGTTACTCTTAGAGAAGCATAGAGAGAGCGACAGAAGGCAAGAGCGCATTGAGCAAAAAGTAGATGAGCTTTTGGCCTTCAAATGGCAGATGTTGGGCGGGACAATTGTTGTGAGTATACTTTTTAATTTAGGATTGTTCTTATTTAAAGGGGGATAGCATGCATTTAGATTGGTCTCAGTTGATACATTACGGTTTGATTTTCGCGTATTCGTTGCTTGAGTACTGGATTGGAAAGAATAAGAATATTGAGTCAAACTCAGTGATCGAGTTTGTTTATAAAACCCTTGGTAAGTTACTTATCAAGAACAAAAAGGAGTAGGTATGGTTAAAGCATTTGACCCAGCAGATTTAGCAGAAAAGTTAAAAGGCAAAGGCCTTATTATTGCTGAGGAGGGTGTAAAGATCCTTGAAGAAGCAGTGATTGAATGGATTAAAGAGAGCGTTGTTGTGAGCGAGACTAAGCTTGATGACATTGCTATTCCAATCTTGGATGCTTTGAAGCCTTTCATCGATGCTCAGATTGCAAAGATTGACGGTAAATAAATGAATTTAGACAGCATCATTGCTGAGATTGAGAAGGACGCTGTTCAGTGGGGGGTCAAGCTTGTGATTGCACAGCTGGGCCTTGCCTCATGGGTAGCTATTCCAATCGTAGGTCCGTTGCTGTCTATGTTCTTATCAAAGATCGTTAAGATGATCGTTGATGGCATCGATTTGGTTGCGTACTACAAGTACAAGGCCGTAATCAATAATGCTCAGGCAGTGGCATACCAGGACGCTGTCTATGCAACATTAAAGGCTACTGAAAAAGGGGACATGGATGCGATTAACAAGGCACGTGCTGAGCAGATTGCTATGTTTAACAAGCTGTTTAGTTTTACTCACTAGTTGTTATGACACCCCACCTGACATCGCAGGATGTACCGCCATGCCATCGGTTGAGTACTATAAGATGAGAGCACTGTTCTATAAACTATGTGAGCAGGACGCCACGTGTGTGCCTAAACTTAATACTTGGAAGGCAAAAGAGGTTACATGGGCTCCACCTATGGAAGCTGCCTATTGCACTCATGTGATTAGTGGTAACGGCTTTACAGTCGATGCGGCTCATCCATTCCCAGGTGGAAAGAGTCTAAAGGAATTATTAACATCTAGTGTATACTTACCGGCCAAAGAGTCGTGGGCACCATTTAAGACATGGATACAGACGGTGTGCCATAAGACAAAAAAGTGTGGAAATGATATCGGTAAGTGGAGTGATAACCTCGATAAGATCGAGAAGCAGGCAGATAGATAGCATGCATAACGTGCATAATTATGCATAAAAAAGAGGTTGATCAGGTAATTCAGTTTTGATATTGAGTTAGTAGTTCATCCTATTAAAGTTTTGTTAAAGTAAGCTTAAGGCTCATAGAAATATGGGCCTTCTGTTTTTTTGTCACCTGTGTCTATAAGTTATACACCATCACATAACCTCATATCTAACCTAATGCTTTAAAGCTTGGCATGTTGAATGCAATGTAGTTATGCATAGGAGATAACATGCAGACAGAATCACTATTTTTAGACATACACTTAAAGGAAACAGATAACGAGGACGCAGCTCAAGTTGAGATTAAGTACATCTCGATAGACTCAGACGGTGAAGTCATGGGTTCAATCGTTGATGTGTTGATGTTCGTCCCTGCCTTAGGCCAATACATCACAGTACTTGATCGTTTAATGAACGACGATGCGTCCAGAGGTGTATGGAATAAGATAGGCGATGAGTTCAATAGGCATTGCCAGTGGATGATAGAGGCGCGGGCTGAGAGCTTAGCTGATGGTAATTACGAGAGATATATCGATCAAAAAGAGGAGTACTAAAGTGGAAAAGAAACAATCACTGTATGAGCTAACAAAGGCCGGTAATGATTTATCAAGTGCCATCATAGAGGCAGGTGGAGAGATAACACCAGAGATAGAGCAGGCGTTGTCTGATCTAGATTTAAAGACTAAGGAAAAGATAGATGCATATAAGTTCGCAATGGACACACTTGAGTATAGAGCTGAGCAATTAAAAGAAGAGGCCTCTCAATTCATGAACACAGCTAAGAGCTTGATGGCAGCACAAGAAAGACTAAAGCTTGCGATTAAGAACAACATGTCTGTGAATGGCACAAGCCAAGTAAATGGTAATAGATACACTTTCAAGCTGGTGCAATTAAGTCCAAAGATGACAATTGATGAAAAGTTTCTAGAGGATCGTTTTTATCGTGAAGAGGTGTTGAAAAAGATCGACAGACCTACTATCGAACAAGCAATCAAACAAGGTGAATCAGTGGCGGGTGTAACACTTGAGCCAGTCTATGCATTAAGACCATCAATCAACAAAGGATAGAGATATGAATCGAAGTGAATCAATCAAAGAACTAGCGACAGCATTAGCAAAAGCCCAAGGCGAGATGGGTAAGGCCATCAAGGATGCTAGCAATCCATTTTTTAAGGCAAACTACGCAGACCTTGAGTCATGCATAGATGCATCACGACAAGCTTTAGTTAAGAACGGGTTAAGTGTCGCCCAATTCGTAACATCAACTACTGAATCTTTATCTCTTAACACAATCTTAATGCATGCATCGGGTGAGTATATTGAGAGCACATGTCGAGTGTTAACAGTTAAGAAAGATCCGCAAGGTGAGGGCTCTGCTATTACCTATTATAGACGATACGCTTATGCCGCTGCTATTGGCCTTGTAACGAGTGATGATGATGGTGAGGGTGCTATGGATAGGTCTCATCAAGAAACTAAGGCCAGTCCAAAAGAACCGACCAGAGTTGCTGTTACTAAAGAGCCTGTTATAATGAAAGACCCAGGACAATATAAAATGACGTTCTTAAAGGCTCATACTGGCAAGTCAGTTGCTGATCTACACAACTCCAAAGAGCTTGTTGGTATTATCGCTTATTTAAGCAGACAAGAAAAGCTAAGTGGCGATGGCATTAACTTTTTAGCCAACGCTAAGGCTTACATTAAGGCCCTAGATGAGGTTCCTTTTTAGATCTTGATTTTAATTTGTAATTATTGCTAAGGTCGTCTTACTTTAAAAAAGAAGGCGGCCATGGTGACCGCCAAACTAAGAAACTGATACCTTAGTTTTTGCCCCTTAATTGGTCCAAAGGCAACTCTTTTTGAAGTGTTTTACAACTTTTAAAGGGGGAACCATGGCTAGAATTCGTTCTATTAAGCCTCAATTTTGGTCTGATGTTAAGATTGCAAATCTCAAAAACAAACTCGCTGGATACTTCTTTATAGGCCTTTGGAATTTCGCAGATGACGAAGGAAAATTCCCATTTGACTCAAAAGCACTATCACTCCACATGCCAATTTTTAGGAGTAAAGAGGTAGTCACATACTTGTCAGAGCTAAGTCAGCAGGGACTCATTAGGAAGTCAGCGTGTAGTCAGTGGGGAGTCATCACTAACTGGAATCATCAAAAAATAGATCGTCCAGTAGTACCAAAGGTAAAAAAAGAAGAAATTCAATGGCTTGAGATTCACGACTCGACGATAACTCGCGAGCCCTCGACGAGCCCTCGTTGCAAGGATAGGATAGGAAAGGATAGGATAGGAAAGGATAGGATAGGTTCCACGCAGGTGCATGACTCGTCGAAAGAGCTAAACAGAGAAATATGGGATGCCTACAAAACAGGCTACCAAAAAAGGTACAAAGTTGAGCCTGTCAGAAACGCTTCGGTTAACGGAAAGATTTCCCAGCTCGCTAAGCGACTGGGCGCCGACGCTGTTGGCGTTATTCTTTTTTACACAGAGCACAATAATCAGTTCTATTCGAAGCACATGCACGCTATAGGACTTTGCTTAAAGGATGCAGAGGCTCTTCATACTCAGTGGAAGACTGGGCGCTCATTTGAGCCGACGTCTCAGTTTGCACGAAAGAAAATTGATTATGACGAAGTTGCTGCCCTAATTGTGTCCAGAGGAGGATCAATCGAATGACTTACAAAGAGTTTATGAACGAATACAAGCGACTTGAAGAGTGTTTTCCTAATAAATATGCATCGCCCGATAAATCAGCAACAATTTACAAGTTTGTTAAGGATATGGATGTTGCATGGATGTCAGTGGCCACAGACCGCATTGTAGCGTCCTCACGTGGCGATGGTGACCTTGTTGAGGCCGCAGCCACCGAAAGACGCCATAAACGATCAAAACGCTTTGCAGACGATTTATGCGCGGCTCAGGAGGCATCCAAGTATTCTGAGCATGGTCTTGATGATATTTTAAGCAAATACAAAGTTAAGAGTTTAGTTGAGGCAATTGAAAAATCTAAACGTGGAGACTTCGACACATGAAAAGGTAACTATCCCTTGACAACAAGTAAAAATAGTGCTATACTGATTATAGACACTTAACCAAGAGGTACGAAATGAAAAAAGCCAAGTTTGAATATGATGTAAAAATTGAAAGAAAAGGGCTTTTCCCCGATGTTGTAGTTGAAATAGCAACAAAAGAATCTATTGATTCTATAATTTCAATCTTTAAGAAAATACCTGATAGCCATGTAATTCTTGAAACAATCCAACCTAAGAAGCTTTATACAGGCGATAGAACTAGAGAGGCGGTGTAGATATGAATAAATTAAAGCAAGCCCAAGTATTTACACCACCTTGGGCAACAAATCAAATGATTGATATGCTTGACCAGAAGTTACTATCAGCCCATGAGACTTTCTTCTTTGAACCAACTTGTGGTGATGGGGCCATGTTGGTTGTAATCGTTGATAGAATTTTCAATGAGTTGTTAAAAAAGTACGGGGACAAAACTCAAGCATTAGCAGATACATTATTCAAATTTTACGCAATTGAACTAGATGCTGAATTAGTACCCAAGGCTAGAAAGCGAATTTACGATTGGGCCGTATCTAAAATAGAAAGGGAATTATCTGAACTTGAAATGTATTTAATAGCTCGCTCGCTTCAACAAAGCATTGAAAACAGAGAATTTTTTGAGGCAATGAACCATCCGATTGATGCCCCAAGTGGAGCAAAAGCAATTAGCCGAAAACTAAGGAATAAGAAATGAAATATACAATCAAAAACTTAAAAAATGACTTCCCGAACGATGATGCTTGTTTAGATTTCACCTTCAAAAACCGTTGGCCCAAGGGTTTAACTTGCCCTAACTGTGAAAAGAAGGATTTCTACCACGTTAAGGGCCGTAAATCATACGCTTGTAAATGTGGTTATCAAGTATCTCCAACCGAAGGGACTATCTTTCATAAATCAAGTACGCCTTTAACTCTTTGGTTTCACGCTATTTTTCTCATGTCACAGTCTAAAAATGGAGTAGCCGCCAAAGAACTAGAACGCCAACTAGGTGTAACTTATAAATGTGCTTGGCGTATGGCACGACAAATACGACTACTCATGTCCGATGATGATACACTGCTTTGCCTGTTTTGATTTTCTCAAAGGTTGGGCAGACTTTTTCAAAAGCTTCATAAAGGAATTTTTCATGAGTCAAATGTACAATATTAAAAGAATAAAGCAACTTGACGTAAGGGTACAGTTGCCATGGAAAATGTCGTCGTCATATTACGAAACGGTTCAAGACTTTGATTGTGACAATATTTATGAAGATAAACATACAAAGGACTAGGACGGTCTATGAAAGAAATTAGGATAGCATCTCTTTTTAGTGGTTGCGGTGGAATTGACCTCGGAGTAAAGGGGGGCTTTAGCTATCTTGGAAAGCATTATTCTGAGAACAACGCAAAAGTGGTATATGCTAACGACATAGATGAAAAAATATGTGATATATTTGATCACAATTTTGATTTAAAAATAGATCGTCGGGACATCAGAAATATTAAGGCAAGTGAAATACCAAAACACGATATGCTGATTGCTGGATTTCCTTGCCAAAGCTTTTCAATTTTAGCCCAAAACCCACCACGGTTAGGATTTAAAGACGACAGAGGTCGATTGTTCTTCGAGGTCTTGAGAATCTTAAAACATCATCAGCCCAAATATTTCATTTTGGAAAATGTGAAAGGGCTTCTCTCAGCGAATAAGGGTAAGGCTTTCCCTTTGATTTTAGAGCAACTCCAATCTGCTGGTTATGATGTTACTTATAAAGTCTTAAATGCTAAAGACTTTGGGGTCCCACAAAAACGGGAACGAGTAATTATTGTTGGTGCAAAAAAAGAACTCTGTCTCAATTATAACTTTTCTTTTATGGAAATGTCAGGAAAACCCACACCACTTAGCAAGGTTCTAGAAAAGAAAATTGATCCGAAATATTTTTTTAGCGAAAAAGCTGTGCAAGGAATGATTAGATCTAATGCCCAAACCAATGGAATAATGAATAAGGGCCGAGCTCAAAATCCCTCACAGCCATGCAATACCGTTACGGCACATTTAGCAAAAGTAACTTTAAATGGAACAGATCCAGTTTTTATTGAAAATGAAAGATACCGTCGCTTCACTCCCAGAGAAGTAGCTAGAATTCAATCTTTTCCAGATTCATATGAACTAATTGGTTCCGATACTACAAAGTATAAAGCTCTTGGGAATGCAGTACCTCCAGTTATGTTTTGGCATGTATTCCAATCTATAGTTAGGGCAATTAAATCTAAGCCACAAACACAAATCGAGGTTGAGGAATGAAATCATCATTTGAATCTCTTGCAGAACTAGCAATCCAAGATGGAATAAATGCAGCTATAGCTTCAATAGAGGGAAAACCATACACTCCTAAAATTGAATGGCCATATCAAGAATTTCATATATTAGAATGCTTAGAAGACCACACAAGGCGTATTGATGCTGGACTTGGTGGTATATCTGTACCAATTAAAAAGGGTGATATTATTGAAGCGCAAGACTTATCAATTCATTCTCTTGATATCTCTAAATTCAAAATGATCAGAACGGAACTGAGAAAGGCTTAGAAATGATCTACGCAAAAATTAGATACTTGTTTAAATGCCATAGATGATCACATAAGAAAAATGAGAGTAGATAAAATAATCACGATGGATGAAATGATTAGAGCACTTAAGGTAATTAGTGATAATCTTAAGTAACAAAATTGAACCAAAACGATACTAACGAAAGAGTTAAGTAACAATCGAGGTGATCATGAATCAAGAGCAAGAGATAAATAATATGAGATTGATAAAAGAAGCAGTATATCTACAGACAAAAGACGAAGGCATTTGGTTCCGAGCTAGATACATGCCAGAGCATTACCTACAAGAGTCATTGAGAGACTTGCATCTAGTGATTGAGCATGGAGACATTGAGGCGATGAATAGAATCAAGGAAAGAGCTGATACAAGTATGTAACGAGTACTTTGGCTTTTAACTAATAATTAAGGAGAATGAAAATGAAAACACTAATAGCATTACTGCTACTAACATCTAACGCTTTTGCACTTGTGCATGCACCTGATCAGTATCAGAAAATAACCTCATCTAGAGGCGTTGGCCCCAGTGAGGTGTCAGGTATCAGAAACCTAAGAGAGGTAATTCCGGGAATACTCTACAGGTCTGGAGCTAATGGCGACATGAAATATGGACCATTGAACGACACATCTGTGACTAAACTTTGTAAGCAGGGTTTTGATACTTACTTTTATGATTACAAGCGCGGTCAGGATCATAATGTTCCATGTGGAACAAACCAAACATCTGTGAGAATTAGACCATCACTTGTTTCTAGTAAGAATGTGTTTGAACAACTATCAGCTGTTTACACTGCAATTACTAAAGACACAGGACCTGTTTTGACAGGATGTGATCAAGGCGTCCATGCATCTGGATTTGTTTCAGCTCTATCTCTGATTCAATTTTGTGGATGGACCAACAAGCAAGCTCTAGACTATTGGACCTTGATTGCAAAGGGACAAGACAATCATCCTAAGATCAAAAAGGCCATCATGGATTTTAGACCTTATGACTCTTTAAATGTTTCAGGTGTAAGGTGTTTTAAGCCATGAGCATCAACGAACTAACAGCACTATGTGATTCTGAATCATGCCTATCTAGGGCACATAAAAAGTCTTACATGAGCTCTAAGGGTATAGAGAAAGAGCATGCGAAAAGAACTGACATGGTTTGTCCAGACTGTGGAAGTATCTTGTTTTGGATCAAAGGACGAGCTTATGATAAAAAGAAGCGTATCATAAAAGCTCATCCGAAAAGACCTAGTGAGCTTAAAGATTACGGGATGGGAATCGGATGATGGAACGTGGTTCACTTGAATATTATATGTCTTTATGGTCAAAGGCTCATTTAAAAGATGATTCCTTATCTAAGAAAAAGCTAATGCTTTATAGCTCTAAGATATTAGCTAACATCAAACGTTATCAGTTTATTCAAAAAGAGACAGGTGTGCCTTGGCAGTTAGTAGCTGGCATTCATGGACTTGAGGCTAGCTTCGGTTTTAATGCTTGCTTCGCAAATGGTGATCCTCTTAACAAAGTGACTACACATGTTCCAAAAGGTCGTGGACCGTTTCTAACTTGGGAAGCCTCTGCTATTGATGAGCTTCAAAGACATCATACAGATGCAATTCATCATTGGAGCATTCCACTATGTTTGCAATTTGGGGAGCGTTGGAATGGATTGGGACACCTTCGTAAACATCCCGAAGTAAACACACCATACTTGTGGTCATTCACTAACCTGTACACCAAAGGTAAGTATGTTGCTGATGGAAAGTACGATCCAAATGCTGTTAGCAAACAAGTTGGAGTTGCAGCATTATTTTTAGATCTTAAGTTGAAAAATTTACTGGACATACCGCTGGTTTAAAAAAACAATATTCACATCAAGCGAGGTGATGTGATGGCGTTTTTTAATTGGCTAGCTAGTGTCTTTAAATCTGCATTCAGCAAGAAAGAAATTGCTGCCCCAATTCCTACCCCTAAACCTGTTCAGGATACTAAGCCCAGCGAGCCCTCTGTTGTAAAACCAGAGCCTGTTGTTGTTTTACCGCCTATCGCAAAACCAGATCCTGCTAAAATCAATTTACTAGACGCGATCAAAGTCTGCATCAAACCATATGAGAACTTAAGAGAGATTAACGGAAAAAACCGCTCTGCTCTTATCGATAAAATCATCACCTCTCACGGTGGCTCTCTTGGCTCTGCATACTGCTGTTATGGTGTTCAACAGTTATTAGATGATGTTGAAACATATTACGCTAATCACGGCATGAAAATTAAGTTTGATATCCCTGCCGGTGGTTCTACTCAAGCACTATGGGCAAAAGCAAAAGCTGAGTACAAGTTCATTAATGCAAAACCTGCTAGCCTTGTTGTGTGGAGACACATGAGCGCTCCTAGCACTGGACACATTGGCACATGCTTAAGCTTCGCTGATGCAGGTGAGTTTAAAACATTCGAATTCAATACCTCTGCTGGTACAGCCGCAGTCATTAGAGACGGTGAGGGTGCATACTACAGAACAAGAAAATTAAAAGACGTAGGTGACATGCACGTTTTAGGTTTCATTGATCTAGAAAAGGCAATGATACGCTTATGAAGCACAGCTCATACCTTAAAGTTTTTGAAGACTTTAAGTTTAGCCCGCAAGAAAGTAACGTCTGCTTGTGGGTGTGTGAAGGGCTTACGCATAAAGAGATAGGTGTAAGGCTTGGCCTATCTGAGCACACAGTTAAAGGATATATGCATAAAGCAAAATTCAGAATGTTTGCCAAAGGGCACAGAGTAACCACAAAGCTAGAGTTCATCTCGACGATGATGAAGCTTGCAGAAAAGTATGAGGCTTGATGAGAAAACTTGAAAAGCCAATAGAGAATAATATTCTTGATATGCTAAAACTACTTGGCGTTTACTGTTGGAAAAATCAAAGTGTCGGCATCTATGATAAAGCTAAAGGCATCTACCGAAAGCCTAACAACAAACATCACATAAATGGTGTAGCAGATATCATTGGTGTTGTTGCCGGAAGGTTTCTAGCAATAGAAGTAAAGAGCAAGCGTGGCACTCTGTCTCAAGAGCAAAAGCTTTTTATCATGAAAGTAAACGAAGAGGGCGGCATTGCATTTGTTGCTAGAAGCCCTGCTGATGTAATCAAAAACCTATGTCTATTCTTCCCAGAGAATCACAAGTTTAAGGCAATGTATGAACGACACGTTCAAGACTGTGAGAAACTGCAATGAGTTCAACACCGGGAGAGCTTTTAAAAAAAGCACTGCTAATCGTCGAGCAAGACCTAAAACACATCACTACACTAGTCATGATGGGTAAGCTTGATTCAGACTCATCAGAAGACGTTGCAAGATACATCAGGGCACTGGCCATCTCTGATAAGATCAAAGAGAAGGATGATGAGAACCAGAAGAAGACTGCCCAGCGCTTAACAGATGAAGAACTACTCACCATCGTACAAAAGATGAAGTCTAATGAAAAAGATGAGTAAAGAAGAGTTCAAACAGCTAGAGGTCTTGTGGTATCGAAAGCTTGCTAACACAGGATTTAAAGATATAGAGAGAAAAAACCAAGATGATTGGTTAAAGGATGAGACTCACACATCAACCATTATTAATGCCTACTTAAACAGAGAACAGCGCGAGAAGTACTTTGAAAAAGCATGGCAGTTTATGCATGAGTTTGAGTTTGAATCAGAGCTTGATAAATCAATTTGGGAATGTCACTGTGATGGCATGTCGATTAGAGACATTGCACTTAAACTGTTACACAAGGAAGGTGGCAGAGGCGTTGTTTTCCTACGGATTAGGAAACTAAAGGGCCTTGCCAAACTATGAATGGAAAAAATAATCATCAGGCCGTTTGAAGAAAAAGACACTAACTTTATCATCAACAGTTGGCTTAAAAACTACAAATTCTCTTCTCGCTTTGCGCAGTCAATCACTGCAAAAGTGTACTACGCAAATCACGAACCAATAGTTAAAAACCTAATCAATCGCTGTGCCCCTTACTCTCTCGTTGCTACACTTGAAGACTCTCCTAGAGTCATACTCGGGTACATCGTATTTCAACCAACAGGCCCAAGCCATATCTTGCACTATGTGTATGTAAAGTGCCCTTTCCGTGGCAACGGCATCTGCTCAGAGCTAATCAAAGAAGCACAGATTGATAAGCACTGCTTTATCTACACTCACCTAACTTCTGTTGTTGCAGAGTACGTTGAAGACAATCCGGACATTTTATATAACCCATACCTAATTTAACAAAGGACGTTAAAATGGAAAAAAGAAAAGTAAAAGTGGCAAGGTTCCACGACGCTATCCAATTGATCGGCTACACCAATACATCAGGTGGTGTGATCACAAGTGCTCACGAGAAGGACTTCCCGGATATGTATAAAACAGATGTAGGGATCTTTATCCCAGTAAAAGATGGCCTAGAAGTATTCGTGTCTCTTGCCAATGTGCCATATGCGTTGATCTATCAAGAGCCAATCAAAGAAGAGACTGTTAAGAAAGCTAAATGATTAATAATATGTTTAAATCAAAATAGCATATATTGAAAGATGAATAATGGAAATTTATAACGGCAATTGCTTAAATGAAATGAAACGCCTAGCTGACAACTCTGTATCTGCTATCGTTACAGATCCACCATATGGTTTATCTTTTATGAATAAGCATTGGGACTATGATGTTCCTAGTATTGAGATATGGAAAGAAGCTCTTAGAGTATTAAAGCCAGGCGGCCATTTGTTATCATTCGGTGGGACAAGAACATATCATCGAATGGTTGTTGCAATTGAAGATGCAGGCTTTGAAATAAGAGACCAGATACAATGGATTTATGGGAGTGGGTTTCCAAAGTCGCACAATATCGATAAGGCTATCGATAAGATGGCTGGAGCAGAGCGTGAAGTAATTGGCGAGAAGACATTCTCCGATGGTTCCAAGGCTCGGAAGACGCAGAATTTAGGGACTGCTGTTTTCAATGATCCTGAGTCCAGAGCTTCAAATCTTGTCATCACAGCACCGTCAACTGATTCAGCAAAACAATGGCAAGGCTGGGGAACAGCTTTAAAGCCAGCTAATGAACCAATAGTCGTTGCTCGCAAGCCTTTAGATAGAGGCATGACTATAGCTCAGAATGTTTTGAAGTATGGGACTGGGGCTTTGAATATTGATGAGACTAGAATAGGAACTGATAAAATAGAAAGTGGACGAAGTGGACATACTGGTTTTTGCACACCCGCTGAGTCAACTGATAATAAACAATTTAGCATAGGACGCTGGCCAGCCAATGTAATCTTCGACGAAGAGGCTGCGGCGATGTTGGATGAGCAGAGTGGGGTTTTAAATAGTGGCAAGCCGGGCAAGCGTAAAAAAGAATGGACAGGATACGCGACAGGACTCAAAACGCTTGGGCAGGAATCGGGCTTCGGAGATTCTGGTGGAGCATCTAGATTCTTCTACTGCGCAAAAGCTTCAAGGAGAGAACGCGGCGAAAATAATTGTCATCCAACTATAAAACCAATCAAACTCATGGAATACCTAATCAAGCTAGTCACCCCTCCAAACGGAATCATACTTGATCCATTCATGGGTTCTGGAAGCACAGGCGTAGCAACAAAGAATTTAGGTGTTAACTTTATCGGTATCGAAATGAATGAAGAGTATTTTGAGATAGCTAAAAAGAGGTTAGGAACTGAGTGATTATAATCGACTCAAAGTGGGCAGAGGCAGAGCTAAAAGATAGATACTTTAGGCGCTTTGACCTCACTAACTTTTGCTTTAAAGAGCAGCTGTCCTTTATTCGGGACAAAAGTCCATTTAAAACAGCAGTGTGCTCACGCCGTGCGGGTAAAACAATTGCCTGCGCTGCTCACTTATGGGACGAGGCCCAGGCCAATCCAGACAGAGTCTGTCTCTACATCACGCTCTCGAGAAATAATGCTAAAAAGCTAATATGGAAAGAGCTTCTAAAGATTAGGCAGCAATACGCGATTGACTCAAGCATAGACTCAACAGAGCTAAGCATTAAGCTCAAAAACGGCTCTGTTATCTATGTCAGTGGTGCAAAGGATAAGACAGAAATAGAGAAGTTCAGGGGTCTAGCCATCACTCTATGCTATATAGATGAGTGCCAGTCCTTTAAATCATACCTGCAAGACCTAATCGATGAAGTAATTGCCCCGGCCCTGATGGACTATGCAGGAACCCTTTGTTTAATCGGAACCCCGGGCCCTGTTCCTAATGGATACTTCTATGAGTCATCTCACAACGCTGAGTGGTCTCATCACAAGTGGACCTATTGTGACAATCCTTGGATATCGCTAAAGTCCAATAAGACCCATCAAGAGGTACTAGAGCGAGAGCTAAAGCGAAGGGGTGTAACCACAGACCATCCATCTATTCAACGTGAGTGGTTCGGTAAGTGGGTCACAGACTCAGACTCCCTGGTCATTAAGTATTCAAACAACAAGAACCACTACGATGTCCTGCCGAACCTACATAAGCCTTGGCAGATAGTCATAGGCATAGACATAGGCTTTGATGATGCCGATGCCATAGCTGTCATTGGCTCTAATGAACACGCCAAGGAAGCTTACCTCATAGAAGAGATTATAGCGCCTAAGCAGGGCATCACAGAGCTTGCTGAAAGCATACAGAAGCTAGTTAAGAAGTATGATGTAAACCGTATCGTCATGGATACCGGTGGTCTGGGTAAAAAGGTAGCAGAGGAGATTAGGCGACGATTTGCGATCCCAATACAGGCAGCTGAGAAAACACGCAAGTTCGAATTCATTGAGTTGTTAAATGATGCGTTAAGAACAGGCAAGTTCTTTGCTAAAAGAGATTCTCGCTTTGCCCAAGACTCTTACCTCGTTGAATACGACTGGGATAAGTCCTCTCAAGACAAGTTAGTAGTCTCTGACCGCTACCATTCTGACATTATAGACGCCACACTGTATGCATTCCGCGAGAGCCTTCATTGGTTATATGAGCCAGAGATACCACAACCAAAACCGGCCACACCTGAATGGTTCTTAAGACAAGAAGAAGAGATGCTAGAAGCTGCAATGAACTCAATGCAGCAACGCAGTAACGATAACGATTTTGACGAATTCCTGTAAATTATGAAGTTAACAGAAATACGCAAAATCATCAAAATATCGCAAGAAATGGGCCTAAAACGCATCAAAATCGATAATTTCGAAGCTGAGTTTTTCGAGCTTTCAACGCCTAAGCAATTGGTAGGTGTACCTGAATTGACACAAGCAGACATTGGCCTTGTGCCTAAACCTGAGCTAGCCGATGAAGCAGAGATGCTCTTTTGGTCTGCCGGTGGTTTAGAAGACGATGATCAACCTAAACAATAACATTCTCAAAGGATTGAGCAATGACAGTAGATTACACGAAGTTTTCAAATAACGGCGAGAACAACCAAAGCAGTGGCGCTGTAACAGATAGACGCTGGTGGTTAGTTAATAAAACAGACCGTGCTCAAACCATAGCCGGCGTTATTAAGATGATCATTGAGTCAGACACTAGACGCCAAGTGCAATATCAAATCTCTTCTCGCTTATACGGTAACACTACAATCATGGGTGTAAACGGTATCAGCGTTGCTAAGATAGTAACACCAAGCTCAACACCTAAGGACCGAGTTACGTTCAACGTCGTGCAATCAGCAATCGACACAGTCACCTCTAAGATTGCTAAGAACAAACCAAAACCATACTTCTTAACAAGTGGTGGTAACTGGGCCCAGCAGCGCAAAGCGAAGAAGCTTAACAAGTTCATCGAGGGCGTATTCTATGAGCAAGAGGCCTACAAGCATGCAACTAGGATCTTTAAAGATGCCTGCATTGTTGGCGATGGTGTCATGCATGTGTACCGCAAGGATGACAAAATCTGTTATGAAAGAGTAATGGCTCGTGAGCTATTCACTGACTACACAGATGCTTACTACGGTGAGCCTAGACAGATTCATAGACTTAAGAACATCGATAGACAGGTGTTGATTGAAACATTCCCTGAGAAAAAGAATAAGATCAAAGAAGCTAACCGTGCATTCATTGATTATTCAGGCTCTCTACAATCTATCTCTGACCAGGTAACGGTCTCTGAATCATGGCACTTGCCAAGTGGACCAAAAGCTAAAGACGGCCTTCACTGTATTTGCATCGACGGAGAAGTGATCTTCGAAGAAGAGTACACTAAACAATACTTTCCATTCGTGTTTATGAAGTGGTCTGAAAGACAAGACGGCTTCTGGGCTCAGGGTGGTGCTGAACAGATTCAAAACATTCAGCTAGAACTAAATAAACTACTCTGGGTCATCCAGCGTTCTATGCACTTAGCAGGAACCTTCAAGGTGTTCCTAGAGAATGGCTCTAAGATCGTTAAAGAGCATCTTAACAATGACATCGGTGCTATCGTTAACTACTCAGGCACTGCCCCTCAGTACGTTCTACCGTCAATGGTTCAACCTGAGCTATTTAATCAGGTGGCAAACCTTAAGAACATGGCCTTTGAGCAGATGGGTATCTCTCAGCTATCAGCTACTAGCCAAAAGCCTGCTGGATTAAACTCTGGTAAAGCCCTACGTGAGTACAATGACATTGAGACTGATCGTTTCATGACCATTGGACAGATGTATGAGCGCTTCTTCCTAGAGTTAGGTCGTCATTCAATCGGTGTTGCAGTAGACATCTACAATGACATTGGCTCTTACCCTGTGAAGCTTCCTAATAAGAAGTACCTAGAGACTGTTGATTGGTCAGAGATTGATCTATCAGAGGACGACTACGTAATGAAAATGTACCCAGTCTCTTCACTTCCTGAGACCCCAGAGGGTAAACTTCAAACTATCCAAGAGTACATCCAAGCAGGAATGCTTACTCCGCGTACTGGCAAACGCTTGCTAGACTTCCCAGACCTTGAGCAAGTTGAAGACATCCAGAATGCATCAGAGGATTATTTGAATAAAGTGTTTGAGATGATGATCGATGATGGCATTTATACGCCGCCTAGACCTCAGAATGACTTAAAGTTAGCGCGAGAGTTAGCCCTTGAGTATTACAACCAAGGACTTTTGCATAACATGGATGAAGACAAGCTAGAGCTAATTAACAGATTCGTTGATCAGGTCGGTATGATTGAAGAGCAAGCAATGCCTCAGCCACAAATGGAAGCTATGCCACAAGCAGCCCCCATGCCTGAGCCAACATCTGACCTTATACCTAACGTGCCAGGAGTAGCATGAACGAGAAAGACCTGACCCCAGAAGAGAAAGAAAAAGCACTGGTTGAATTCGGTGCTCACTACATGACAGCCCTTGTTGATTGGAAGAAGCGCCATCCAGGCCGCGACTTACCTGCTACGTGGAGCCCTCAGCTTAAGAAATATATCTGGGTGAACCGCGCAGATAGAAGAAGGCTTGGCGTAAAATGAGCTGGGAACAACCAATCAGTGTCCATGAGACCGGTGAGGTCGGCCGTGTATACTATCTTAATACAAAATTAACTCTAATTGATGGTGAGGAGTGGACCAGAACTACTGAGTTCACACTAAACCCTGACTACGGCTCTACCGTTGAAGAGATGTTAAAGCGTACTAATGAGATACCTAATCAGATGAAAGACCAGCTACTGCGTAAAAGAGTTTCTGAGAACAAACTCACCAGTGGTTTAGTCTATAAAGTATGGATTAGTGACTACCCAGCACCTCGTTACTGGGCACCAACACAGAGAGAAATAGAGCAGCGTAAAAAGGCCCAAGGTAAAGCGGTCCTATACAATGCTAATGGTTCAGTTTTAGTTTAATAACCAAGGATGGGCATCGTGCCCACGGAAGGGCTACCATGCAGGAAGTTACAGAAGCAGCAGCAATACCAGTACCAACAGAAGCTACACAGACCGAGGAGGCTCCCAAGGCCCCAGCACGTGAGTTAGCCTCTCCACAGCTATCAATACTAGCAAAACGTGAGAAAGCCTTACAGAAGCAGCGTGAAGAGATTCAGAAGAGCAAGCTAGACATTGATTCTAAATACGAAGAGATTAACAAGTTCAAGTCTCTTAAAGAGCAAGCTAAAACCAATCCTCTAAAGTTCCTTGAAGAAGCAGGGTTAACCTATGAAGAGTTAACTAACTTCATTCTTAACGGCAACAAGCCTACAGCTGAGATGGAAACATCATCTATTAAATCAGAGATGCAAAAGCTTCGTGATGAGATTGCTCAAAGAGAGCAAGAGCGTGAGAACTCTGCTAAAGCCATGGATGAGAAAAGAGCCCAGGAAGCTATCTCTAACTTCAAAGAGAACATCACTGGCTTTTTAACCGGCAAGCCTGATGATTTTGAGTTGTGCAACAATTACCCTGAGTCAGTAGACCTAATCTATGACGTTATCGAGGCTCACTTCGCACAGACTGAGAAAGTAATGAGTATGGAAGAAGCTGCAAAGCTAGTTGAAGACCATTTTGAAAGTGAAGCCATGAAGGTAACATCATTCAAAAAGATCCAATCAAAGCTTGCGCCAAAACCAGCACCAACAGAAGAAGACGGCTTTCAGAAAGCCAAACAACAAGCAAGCCCAACCCTCAACAATTCAATGTCCCAGACTGTTTCTGGACTCTCTAACTCTACCGAAAACGATAGAATCAAAAGAGCCCTTGCCGCACTGGGTAATTGACGAATTGATGTGTAGTGTAAACTGTTAATTAAGCACGAAGTGATACATTCCCGGTAGGTATGGGTAAAGCCTAAACGACGTTAGTACTCTCGCAACAGTTAGCGAATAAAATCAAACAAACATTAACCAATTAAAACGGAGTATTATTATGTCAGTATCTGCTTATATGGATCTTACGGCCATGAATGCAGCTCTTAAAGAGCTTTATTCAGGTCAAGTTATCAACAACATGGTTTATGCAGACAATCCTTTGTTTGCTATGTTACCTAAATTCACAGAGTTCGGTGGTAAATACTATCCGCAACCTATCATCACTGGTAACAATCAGGGTGTATCTGCTACCTTTGCAACAGCTCAGACCAATCAGTCTGCTGCTCAATTGCAATCTTTCTTGCTTACTCGCGTAAGTCAGTACTCTATCGCTACTATCGACAACCAAACCATGCTTGCTTCTAAGACTGACAAAATGGCTTTCTTGGAAGGTGCTAAATTGGTTATCGATTCAGCTATTCGCTCTGCTACTAATCAGTGTGCATCTGGTATTTTCAGAAGCGGTACTGGTTCTATCGGTGCTATCAGCTCTATCTCTACAGGTGTTATCACTTTGACTAACGCATTAGACGTTGTTCAATTTGAAAACAACATGGTTCTTCAAGCTAATGCAACTGATGGCGGTACTCCACGTGCAGCTCTTGGTTATGTTATCGCTGTTGACCGTGCTCTTGGTAAAGTTACTGTAGCTTCTTCTGGCTTGGGTGGCTCTGCTGCGACTCCATCTGGTTGGACTGCTGCCGACTTCTTGCTAATCCAAGGCGATGTAAACTTAAAGCCTAAAGGTTTAGCTGCTTGGTTACCTACTACAGCACCAACTGGTGGTGACAATTTCTTCGGTGTTGACCGTTCAGTTGATTCTGTACGTCTTGCCGGTGTTCGTTACGACGGTTCTGCTCAGTCTATCGAAGAAGCGATGATTGATTCTACTGCTTTGGTTGCTCGTGAGGGTGGTAAAGTTGGTAAAGGTATCACTAACTTTGCATCATACTCTGCTCTTGAAAAAGCGTTGGGTTCAAAAGTTCAATACGTTAATGCTAAAGGCCCTGCAGATATCGCTTTCCGTGGTATGTCAGTTAATGGCGCTAACAGTGTTGTAGACATTTTCCCTGATCGTAATTGCCAAGCTGCTCGTATGTACATGCTACAGATGGACACTTGGAGACTTATGTCATTGGGTGATTGCCCTCAAATCTTGAAATACGGTGACGGATTAGAGATGTTGAGAGTGTCTAATGCTGATGCAGGTGAGTTGCGCGTTGGTGCATACTACCAATTGTCATGTGCTGCTCCTGGATGGAATGCAGTTGTTTCTTTATCTGCTTAATTAATAATGGGGCCCTATCGGACTTAAAACGTCCTCTAGGGTCTCCATCTTACAGGGTGAGGGGGCTCTGCCTGTTCGTAAAACCGCCCACGGTCAATAAGACTAAAAGGATGTTATGGCTAATAGATTTTTCCAACAATTCAGATATTCATTAGAGAAAAGCGTAGTTGATTTGTATTGTGACGTTACTGTTGGTGCTACAGGTGCTCCGACTAAAGTTGTTGCAAACTCAAAGGGCATTTCAACAGTTGTAAGAAACTCAGCAGGTAAATACACAATTACTTTGCAAGATCCTTACTACAAGTTCCTAGGATGCACTTGCACATTGATTGGGACCGGCGGCGCTGCTGCTGCTCCTCAGTTCTTTGTTGTATCTCAAGCGGTTTCTACTGCTGCAACACCAACGGTTGTTGTTCAGTTTGAAAATGATGGTGGTACTGCTACAGATCCTGCCAGTGGTGAAGAGTTTATCTTGCACATCACTGTTGGCAATAGCTCAGCTTACTAAGGGAGTCCAAGATGATTATACCTGATAACAAAAAGACGGTTTCAATCATCTTATCAAAAATGAAGCCTGGCGGTGGTGAAAGCCGTCAGGAAGTTAAGCCAGAGCAGGCCATTGATGATAAAGATGAGACTCTAAAAGCAATTGCCGAAGAGATGCTAAAAGCGTTTGAAGACAAATCAGCAATGGATTTGGTTTCAGCACTTAAAGCATTTTGGAATCAAATTCAAATTTCGGATGAAGAACAAGACGAACAACCAGAAGCTGAATAAGGGGTGAACCATGGCAACAACCATGACACTATTAGCTCTTAGAACAGCTGTGAGACAAAGATCAGATATGGTAAACGATCAGTTCATTAGCGATAGTGAGCTGACTTCGTATATTAATCAGAGCTACTTTGAGCTGTATGATATATTAGTGCAAAAGTATGGAGACAATTACTATGTCGCTAATCCTTACTCAATTTCTACCGATGGAAGTAATCAGCTTTATTCTCTCCCTACTGATTTTTACAAGCTGCTTGGGGTTGATCTTGCACTTAGCAACACGGCTGACAGTTATGTCACCATCCGACCATTTAATTTTACTGATCGGAATCGTTATGCTGTCCCTAATTTTCAGTCATTTTATGGTGTAACCAACATGCGCTATCGCTTAAACGGCGATAAACTTTGGCTAACTCCAACTCCTGCCGGTGGTCAAACCATCAAGGTATGGTATGTGCCAAGGCTAACAACTCTCTCTGCTGATGGTGATACTGTTGACGGCATCTCTGGATGGACTGAATACATCATCGTTGATGCATGCATTAAGGCATTAGCTAAGCAAGAGAGTGACGTGACTATATTTGCTTTGCAGAAAGCAGAGCTGATTAAGCGTATTGAGAGTGCTGCTGAGAATAGAGATGCTGGTAATCCTGCTACTGTGGGAGACACTCAGTTCTCTGACATTTGGTCATCAGGCTCAGGCTCTGGTTACGGCTACGGAGCATTTTAATGAGAAGCTTTAGTAAGATCCAAACAGCTGATCGAATTATTGGTCAGCTACAGGATAACATTTCTAATGCTCTCACTCCGATTTTAAAGAACCCTCAAGTAGACGGTTATATCTTGAGTAAGGTGACGTTAGTGTCTGGTAGTAATTCAATTAATCATGGGCTCGATAGAGAGTTGCAAGGCTGGTTCATTGTTAGACAAAGGGCCAGTGCTTCGATCTATGATGCTCAAGATAGTAACGCAACACCTGCAAAAACTCTTATACTTACTTCAAGTGCCGGTGTTGTCGTTGATATCTATGTATTTTGAGGTGATCAATGGCTTTAGAGAAGCAACCAATATCCATTTCATTCGACAAGGGTATCGATACTAAGCGAGACCCTAAGCAGATTGCTTTAGGTAAGCTGTTAATGCTTAAGAATGGGTTCTTTAAGGCGATTAATAAGATTCAAAAGCGCTATGGCTTTGACAGGCTTGCGCAGTCAGGTGAGTTAACTGCTGGTAACATGCTTGCTCCATATGCCAATGAGCTGGTGGGCTGTGATGGTGCCAATGTCTATTCATACTCTGCAAGCGAAGCTAAGATGGATCTTAAAGGCAGCAAGGTTGCTGTCGGTGTTGCTAATCAAAGCATCGTTGCTAATAACTACAACCAGACAGAAGCTGATAGTGCTATTAATGGAAACATTCAGTGCTTTGTATATGGTGACTCATCAACGAGTGCTGCAAAATATACCCTACTAGATTCTAGCACAGGTCAAAAGATAGTGGACAACGTCGATGTGTCTACAACTGCGTACTATGCCAAGGTGAAAGCTATTGGTTCTTACTTCGTGATCGTTTACATCGACTACTCAGACAATAAGATTAAGTACAAGGCCATCAATACAGCAACACCAACAACGCTGGGCTCTGCTGTTGATATTGCAACAGACCCAACATCTTATTGGGTGTTTGATATCACAGTCCTTGGCACTAGCATTTACCTTGCTTATGACTCATCAACAGGTGTTGGCCTATACTCTCTCTCAAGTGCTCTGGCCTTATCTGCTAAGGTTACTGCGACAGCTCAGGATGCTAACTACGGCATAGCTATTTATGCAGACTCAGTCCTTAATGAAGTGTGGGTCAACTATGTTAGATCAACACTTGGAATTAGATACTTCGTTTATAACTCAGCTCTTTCTGTTCAGGTGCTTACACCTACCAGCATTGAGACAGTGGCAGATAACTTTACTAATATTACAGGCTACGCATCCAATGGTACAGGATATGGCCTTTGGACTGGTGTTGCACAGACTAATTTAACTTATGACTCTAATACTCTAGAGACTAGCTACGTCCGCAAGATGACATTGACCAGAACTGGTACAGTAGGAACACCGTCTTATCTAAACCGTGGCGTATTCTTGTGTGGTAAGCCCTTTGCCTATGGCTCTGACACTTACTTCCTAGTTGGTAGGTACTCATCAGAACAACCAACATACTTTCTAATCAATAGCTCAGGCCTTGTTGTGGCAAAAGCTACGCAAGACAACTCTAATCCTTACCCAATGAGTGGTCGTCACTTAACCGAAGTAAACACGGTATCAAGTGGCGTGTTTATGATCGCTGGTGCATATAAAGAGAATCTTAACGTTATTTCTGGTGTGCTCTATGCTCAATCATCTATTCAGTCTATGACCTTTACCTTTGGACAAGCGTTAGTGAATCAATCGATTGCTAACAACTTGCATATCTCAGGTGGGATCTTATCGATGTATGATGGATCTAGCATCGTTGAGCATGGTTTCCATCAGTATCCAGAGAATGTTTATGTAGGACCTCAAACAGGATTGGGAGCATTAGAGGTCGGTTCATCATATTCATACAAAGTGTGCTATGAGTGGACTGATAACCAAGGGCAGATACATAGATCAGCTCCTAGTACTGGTAACAGTAAGACTGTTTCAGCAACAGCTGTGTTGCCGGTGTCTACAACGACGATTGGTTCTGACACTATAGCGACAACCTACAACCCTTCTTCGTATAACATTGCAGTAGGGATGGCTATTTCTGGGACAAGTATACCTGCCAATTCTTACATCGTAGGTCTTGATACTGCTGCGATTAAGATATCAGCTAATGCAACAGCATCAGGAGCTACTACTCCGACCGTAACTAGAAGCTACAACACAACAGCTAGCACAGTTGTTGGCTATCCTTATGTGAGTTTAAAAGCCGTTCCTTACATGCAGTTTTATGCTGTTGAAACGGCTCCGCAATCTACCTCTATCTTAGTAGATCCTGACTTTGCTCAGATATTCAGACACGACATGGAGCTTTATAACTTAAGCAACGGAACATCTATTCAAGTCGCAGCTGCCTACACTGATTTTACATATAGTGCGGGCGGCATGGCGCTTATACCAACAACCTCAGGGGTAGCGATTGCCTCAGCTCCATATATTTTAATCAACAGGATCTATGCGACTTTCACAGCGGGTCTGAACACCTTTACAATAGACGCTGCCGATCTTGATAGAATCGGGGCGGGTGCTGTTAACATTAGAGTTGGTTCAACACTTCATGCAGTGGTAAGCGTTGTTGGCACAACCGTGACACTAGGCTCAGCACTTGTGTCTACAACTAATAATGCAATCGTTTACTTTCCTGGGACTTTTGCACTAAGAGCAGGACAGAAAGTGTCAAACTCTGGCTTCACTGGGACACCTAAGGTTATCTCAGCGCCTAGATCATACTCTTTCGGTGGTCCTAACTGGTATGCTACGGTTGACGCTAACGCTACAAGCACAGTTACAACTCAAGCTCTATCTGTTGCCAACTGTGGAGCTAGTTTTCTAGCACTGCCTACCCTAAGACTAACGCAAAAATCAAATGTCAGATGTGTGATCTACAGAACGGAAGCCGGTGGGTCTCGTTACTACCAGGTCACATCTGTTACACTTCCTTTGCTAAACGTTACTACCAATGATTTTGCTTACTGGTTTGATACTACTCCCGACTCAACTTTGGTCGGCAATAACTTGCTTTATACTGATGGCGGGGTTCTAGAAAACGATCCATTACCAGCAAGTAACATCATGACTTCTTATAAGAACAGGATTGTCGCTATACCAAGCGAGCATCCGCAAACATGGTGGTACTCTAAACAGGTTACAGCAGGCGGTGTGGTTGAGTTCAGTGCTTCTTTTGTTAAGAACATAGATCAACGAGACGGAGCCATTACAGGCTTAGGAGTGATTGATGAAAAGCTCTTATTGTTCAAGGCGAATACTGTTTTCTGTGTGGTTGGTGATGGGCCTAGCCCTTCTGGCTTTAATGATGATTTTATCGACGCCCAACTGGTCACTACAGATGTAGGGTGCACGAACCACAAATCAATCGTTAGAACTCCTGATGGATTAATGTTTCAATCAGCTAAAGGCATCTACCTTATGGATAGGTCTTTATCTGTTAAATACATCGGTGATGATGTTGAGGCCTACAACTCATATGCTGTCACCTCATCAAAGCTTATCACGTCTTTAAACCAGGTCAGATTCACTCTGAGCAGTGGTGTTGTGCTTGTTTATGATTACTTCGTAGACCAATGGTCAGTCTTTGACTCAATCACAGCTGTGGACTCATGTGAGTTCGGCGGGCAATTCACTTGGCTTAAAGCAAATGGCAAGATCTATAAAGAAAACCCAAGTCTATTTACAGATGATGGTGCTTTTGTTCAGATGTACATTCAAACAGGATGGATACAGATGGCAGGCATTCAGGGCTTTCAGCGAATATACAAAGCAATGGTTGTTGGTGATTACAAGTCACCTCACACATTAAACTGTGAGTTAGCTTATGACTTTGTATCTACTGCTGCTCAGACTATTACGGTGCCTGTTGCAAGTGCGCCAAGTGGTGTGCCTTATCAGTACAGACTCTTTCCATCTCGTCAAAAGTGTGAAGCAATACAGTTTACTTTTTATGATACTCAGTCACCTGCTTATGGTGAGGGATTAAGCTTGTCAGCTTTGAGTTTTGAAGTTGGAATCAAGCGTGGACTAAACAAGGTATCGGAGAGCCAGTCATATGGTTAGAGCATACACAGCAGATGATTATAAGTTTGTGGTTGAATGGATGGAGTCACGCGCTCTTGATCCATTACCTAAGGATGTAATCCCAGAGATTGGCGGGATTGTTGACGGTATTGCAGTTGGGTTTATCTATAAGACAGACTCAAAGATGGCATACATGGAGCATTATATCTCTAATCCATTCGCTGAGAGGCATTCTAGGAAACAGGCTATGCAGATGGTTACTGCTTATTTGATTAAGCAGGCAAGAGATGCAGGGTTTAGGTATTTATACGCAAGTAGTGATAAGACGACTATTTGCACTTTAGCAAAAGAGAACGGTTTTAAATATATTGGTAATCAATTAGCCTTTTTGAAGGAGCTTATATGAGCAGTGTAACAAGTGTAATAGGTAGTGGCGGTGGTGCTTTGGGCAATTTGATCGGCGGGGTTGCTGGTGGTATTACTGGTGGTGTTGTTGATGCCGGGGGGTTAAATAACCAATATCAAGGAATGTTGACGGCTGAACAAAAGCAAAAGCTAGTTGAGGCATTAATGCAGCAACAGCAAAACCTTGGTAATGTTAATAACAATCAAAACCAATTAGCTCAGGTGCTTCAAGCTCAGCAAAGAGGCCAGGGGCCTAGTGTTGCTAACTTACAGCTAAAAGAGGCGATGGATAAGAATGCGGCGATGGGTGCTGGGCAAGTGGCTTCGCAAAAAGGTATCAATACAGGTCTTGCTCAGAGATTGATAAATCAAAACACATCTAACATTCAACAATCTACAGGTGGTCAAGGGGCAATGCTAAGAGCGCAAGAGCAACAACAAGCTACTGCAAACCTTGGTAACCTTTATAATCAAATGGGTGCTCAGGGTATTGATAACCAAAGATCATTGGCAGGTGTTATTAATCCATCTCAACAGGTTGAGGCTGATACCTCTAGGCAAAATGCTGCTCAAAGGTCTCAAATTGCAGGTGGCCTTATTAATGCTGGTGGTGGGGCTTTATCTGCTGGGGCAAAGGGTGGTGCTGCAGGAGCAGCTCACGGCGCTTTGATTGGTGGTCAGGCCATACATCCAGGTGACAACAAGAAGAATGACATAGTTCCTGCGATGCTCTCTCCTGGTGAGATTGTAATTCCTAGAAGCAAGGCTGGTAGCCCCGATAAAGCTAAAGAGTTTGTTGCGGCATTGTTATCAGAGAAGAGAAAGAAAGAATCGTCTTACAGTGATGTTTTGAAAGCTAAGAAGAGAGGTTAATGTGTACCAATATATATCAGATGATGAGCACTCATATACCCTCAAAGGTAAAGACGGCAAAGAGTTTAAGGTAGCTAAGCAGAGTATTTCTGATGCTATCCATGGCAAGATCACTAGCATGAAGCCAAAGAAAATGGCCGATGGTGGTATTGTTGAGAGCGTTAATAACTTCGTAAAAACTAGATCAGAGCCAGTACAACCGGGTGATGAGAACAATTACCCTGACAGTTTTGCTAATAACTTCGCAAGTAAGCTACCTGATGCTGTTGCGCCGTACTTCAAAAGATCAATGGCAGATGAGAAGAACTTCCATCAAAACTTTGGTGAAAATGCAGGTATGGCAGGAATGGGAACTGTTGAGAATGTTGGTAAGGTGGTTAAGGGTCCTTGGACACAAGAGGCTAAAGCACTTCAAGAGCAAGCACCTAGCATGCTAGATAATTTTATGGCTAGATTTGGTGACAATAAAGAAAAAATTAATGCCATTAAAAAAGCTCAGAGCAGCAGCTCAAACCCATATGTAGATATTAGTCATGTAGATAAATATATAGGATGGGCTCCTAATTTTCACGGTCAGTCAGTAAGTGAGATTGGACAACCAGGGATTGCAGGGTCTCATTTTAATTCTCATTTTAATAAAAATCTAGATCCATTTATGTGGTCTGATACGAAGTATGGCGCAAGTAAAGAGATGCTTAACAATGCTAAAGGGCCAATGAAAATACACACAAGCAGTGATCTAATTGCTAGAGATGATTACAGCTCAATAATACCTCATGGCTCTGAGGTTAATATGTATTTAATGCCTAAAAACAATGAGCTTGGTAAACATGTTTTTCCTGGCAATCCAAGCAGATTAAGACAAGAGATTGCGATTGAAAAACTGCAACAACAGGGCATCAAGGTTAACGCCATAGAGCCAACACCTGACTCTATACTGATGGCAGTAAAAAATAAAACACCAAGATCAGGTCTAGAGTTCGGCAATCAAAAAAATGACCCATTTGAAAACTTAACAGAAGTGTTAGGCGTTAGTCCGTTCGGCATAGAAGGCAAGAGAAAGCTTTATCAGATGATGAACGGCAAAGGAAACATAGGACCAGTGGCTAACTTTGCACAAGGTGGTATAGTTCCCGATGCTCTTAATCCTGACTATCAACAAATAGACCAATCGTCATATATGCCTGACCTAAGTGCGCCGATGCAGATTCCTGCTCAACCAGTGCAACAATATCAATCACCTGACCCAGGTGTGATCAGTAACGATCAGTGGAATCAGTTAAGCGCTGTAGACAGACAGAGTTATCTAGATCCGTTGCACGCTAAAGCTGATCAATCACCACTAGGTAAAATCGGTTCATTCATTGGTGATATGGCAGGACAAGGCAGACAAGAGAAACAACAGCAGCTTGAGCAAACAGGTGCTATTAATAAGCCGATAGAAGTGCCACAGGTTGAGACCCCAGAGATGGCATTGCAAAAGCAATTGCAAGCTCAGAGTCAGTTACCTCAAGTAGAACAACAGCAGAGTAATTATAACTTCCCGCAAGCTCAAAGCTTAGGTCTTATGCAGGGAATACAAGCTCCATTGATGAGAAACGCACTAGCTCAAGAGGATATGTATAAAACTCAGGCTGACATGTATGGCAAGATGGGCGAGCAAGCCGATGAGTTTAAGCGCCAAGCTGATCATATGCAGAAAGCTAAGCAAGATGTTGGTGCTGAGTATGACAAGCTATTTAACGATGTGAAGAACCAAAAGATTGACCCATATAAAGTATGGAATGACTCATCAACCGGACAAAAAGCTGGGATCGTTGTTGGCATGTTGCTAAGTGGTATTGGCCAAGGGCTACAGGGCCCAGGTGCTACAAACATGGCTATGGATGCTTACAACAAACAGGTTGATAGATCTATTGAAGCTCAAAAGATGGAGCTTGGTAAGAAAGAGAATCTTTTGTCTCAGAACTTGCGTCGTTATGGAGACCTTCACACTGCTGAGGCTGCAACAAGAGCTGCGTATATGACAGCAATGGGAGCAAAGATCAGTCAAGCCGGTGCTATGGCTCAGAGTAAAGAAGCTAAGAACAATGCTCAGCTTGCTTACAAACAAGCTGAAATGCAGATGTTGCCTCTTACCATTCAGCTAGCAAATGCCAGAGCTATGGCTATGTCATACGGCATGGGTAACAGTGCAGGCGGTATACCAGTACAACAAGAGCCATTTGGATTGTTGTCTAATCCTGAGTACATGAAGAAACGCGTTGTCTTTAACAACAAAGCTTACCCAGCAGTTGATGATAAAGCAGCTGATGAGCTTCGTAATATGCTCTCTAAATACAGTGGCATTAAAACACTGGTAAATGAGCTTAGTGACATCTCTAAAAAGAATAACGGTGTTGCCCTAGGCCCTATTGACAGAGCAAGAGTAGAGCAAATTAGGTCTCAGTTGATACCTGAGAACATGGCTTATGATGACTTCAAGCGATTGACTAAAGAGGATCTTGAGAACTTCGGAAAATCATTCTCTAATCCCAATTCTGTGATGGGATTTGTTGAGGGTGATGTGAGAAATAAACAATTCTTAAAGCATCTTGATGAGTCTTTAAATGAGGCGATGAAGAACAAGCTTGTGAAGTTTGGTGGGATGCCTGGACAAGGGTTCCAACCACTAGGCAAAGCTAAGGGGAGATAATGGATCAAGAAACTCAAACGCCGGGGGTTCACTTAGTTGATGCCTCTGGTAATATTGGCTTGATGCCACAGAATGAGGCCTTAGATGCTGTGAAGTCTGGGCAGTTTCAGATTGCAACACCTGAGCAGATTCATGATTTGCAGATGGAGCAACAATACGGCGATGGCCTTGGCAACACAGCTAAGGCTTTTGGTGCTGGGGCTCTTCGCGGTCCTACTCTTGGTCTAAGTGATCAGTTGTTAACTGCCACAGGAGCTGCAAGCCCTGAGACGTTGCGAGAGTTAGAGCAAAGACACGGAACCGCTTCACTTGCCGGTGAGGCCACTGGTATTTTAGGTAGCTTATTCATCCCAGGTGTGGGCGCTGCTCAAGCCGATGTTGTACCTGCTAAGATTGCTGCAAAACTTGCTGCCGGTGTTACAGAGAGAGCTTTGCCAATTGCAGAGAGAGCAGCAACAAAGCTTGTTAATCCTGAGACATCACCATTAGTACATAAGATCTTAGCTCAAAGCGGAGCGCATGCCTTAGGCTCTGCTGTTGAGGGTGCTGTGTATGGAGCAGGGCGCTCTGTAACAGAAGAAGCACTCGGTGACCCAGAGTTAAATGCCGAGAAGGTGATGAGCAATATTGGATTAAGTGCGATGTATGGCGGTGCTCTTGGTGGTGCTTTTGCCACAGGTGCTGAGGTTCTGCCAAAGGTTGTAGATAAAGCCAAAGAGGGAATGAGTAAGCTTGCAGATATGTTCGGAGCAACAGCAAAAGAGGGTTATGTTAAAGGATCGGCATTCTTCTCAGGCAAACCTGAGGAGTTAATCCGCCAAGCGGTCAATGAGCGTGATCTTGCTGCGACTTCGCTTAGTGAAAAGAATGGTGTTGTTAAAGACTTTAGTCAGTCTATTGAGGACCAGTATAAAGACATATCTAAAATGAGCCAACACGTTTCTTCTAAAGTAAGACCAATGGAAAACAGGGCCCTACTTCAAGACATGGATCCATCGCTCGCCGGTGCTGAGTTTGATAAGATCCATTCAAGCATTGATGATACCATTGCTAAACTTAGATCAGAGCCTGACATTTATCCTCAAAGCTTTGCCCGTAAGGCCGAGGTGTTCAAAGAGCACATGCTTAAGAACTTAAAAGAAAGCGGTCAGTGGGATGCGCCGGGGGCTTTTGAAGCAATCAATAGCTTTAAAAAAGAGATAGATCCTTTAATGAAGTTTGATAGAACCGCATCTATTGCAGAGAAAGACGCGATTGATGTATTGAAGGGCTTACGCTCTGAGATTAAAAACTCACTAGAGAATGAAAACGTGTGGGGTAGAGCAGGGGCTGCTCAATCTGAATTCAATGATGCACTAACAGAACACCTTCACGCAGAGAAAATGTTCCGCAAGAACTTTATGAAGAAGGTTCCAAGGCTTCGCGGTGGTGAAGAGTTTGTAGTAGATCCTGCAAAGATGCGAAGCTTTTTTAGAAACATCAACAATGAGACAGGTGCTGAGAGATTAGATATCTTGTCAGAGTACATGGCTAAGTCAGAGGACTTAATCAGTACGATTGAAAAGAGATATGAGCACTTGCCTAACACTGAGTTTAACAAGGAATCAGTTTCACGATTGCTTGAGAAGAATAAGATCATATCAGAGCAAGCGATTAAACAAGCTGAATATCAGAACTTGATGAATCAGTTAGGTGCTGGGAAACATAACGTAGGCCTAGCTGAGGGTGCTGCAATGGGTGTTGGTTTTAGTCATCCTGTTGTTGGCGGTTTGATTGAGGCCTACAACATGGCTTCGCATCCTGGTATTGCTATCGGCAGATTTACAGTGATTGAGCAGATGGCTAAGAAGGTCGGTGCCAATGTTGATAAGGCAGCAGGTGCCTTGTTTAAGCAAATGGGTAAAGGTGCTGTGAAGCTTAAGGGCTTTGAAGGCAAAGAGCTAATGCGCAAGCAACAAGAGCGCGAAGACTTACCTAAAGCAATTGGGGTTATTAAGGACCTCTCATCTAATCCTGATAAGTTCGTTGATATGATGGAGAAGAACATCGGGCCATTAGTAGAACATGCGCCACAGATTGCACAGAACATATCTTACAAGACAGGTACTGCTGTTCAGTTCTTACAATCAAAGCTGCCCCAATTGCCAGAGGCTAAGCCATTCTCTAAGCCTTATCAGTTAAGTCCATCCGAGGTTTATAAGTTTGAGAGATACTATAACGTGGTGAAAAACCCGGTTAGTGTGTTTGATGACATTGCAAGTGGAGCGATTACTAAGGAAGCTATTGAGACTCTATCGACTGTTTATCCGAAGCTCTATGACGATATGAAAAGCAAAGTGTTTGATCAGCTAACTACGTACGGCAGTAAGAAAGATTTTACTATGCCTTATGCTGCAAAGATGGGTCTAAGTTTGTTTCTAGGCACTAACCTAGATGACTCTTTCAACCCTAAGACAATCATAGCTAATCAAATGGCATTGCAGGACCCACAAAGCTTGCAAGGACAGCAACAGAAGGCAATGAGTGGTACTGAGGACTTACATGTGGCGGGAATGTATGCCACAGACTTACAGAAGGCAGCGGCGCGCAAGGATAAGCAAGTTTGACGACTTGCTGTGCAATGTAAACCTTTGGCCATAAGCCATTAATCCCATCAGGAAGGGGGTAGACATGAAAAATCAGATAGTTACCCCCCTTATATCGCAAAAATTCATAATTAAACGAGGTTCAAGATGAGAGTCACAAACGACTTGGTTTTTTCTGCGCAGTCAGCAGGGGCAAGTGCCAATAGCTCTGCTGTTTATACCGGCTATATGGTGACGGCAAGTGTCCAGGCTACGACCACAAGTACAGCTGTTGGGACATTAAAGCTTCAATACAGCAATGACCCAGGTTCACCAATTGAGAGAACAGTACCGACAAACTGGTCAGATGTTCCGAGTGCTTCTGTTGCGGTTTCAAGTGCTGGGGTTTATGCGATTGGTAAGATTGATATCAGCTACAATTGGTTACGTTTGGTTTTTACTTACACAAGTGGGGCCGGGAATATTACCACGGCGTATATACATGGATTCGGTTTTTAGAGAACTGCGAAGGCGTTCATTGTTCTATGAGTTGATTGATAGAGTTATCGATCAGCACTTAGAGCCAGGTGAGCAAGTTTGGGTTCGTAAAGGGATAGTACACGATTTGGTTTTTGATGCCCTTGGGGTGAGAATGAGTTCTCCTCTACGGAGCGCTATTAATCGAAGGATGAAAGAGCGCGGGGCAAGATATGTTAGAAAGCAAGGTTTTCGCTACTTCAAAGGAATGAGGTTAAAAGATGGCTCGCAAAGACACCTTGAAGTCATACGTGCTGCTCAATGCACAAAGTACGGCTTCTGATTTTAATACATACACTAATCCAACAAACATCGATTACCTCGACAATGTTGGTATTCAGGTTGTTTGGACTGGCACTACTGTTGGAATTCTAGAGGTTTATGGCTCTAATGATACAGCCAATGTGCAACAAGGATCTTACCCTACTAATTGGTCTAAGTTTGAGTTTGGTACAACTATCAATGTTGATACGACTAACTCTGATTTGCTCATTCACATGAACCAAGTTCCATACTCATGGATTGCTTTGAAATATATAGCAACAAGTGGGACCGGGACAATTACAGCTAAATTGACTGTTAAAATGGTAGGTGGATAATGGCTTCACAAAGAGAATTTAACTGGCCGGTAAATCAGCTGTCTGTAAGCGCTGGGCCTTTAGAATATATAAAGAACGGCGCAACAACGACCGTTGCTGTTGACACAACAACACCGTCAAACACAAACGCACTTCCTGTATCAGATGCAGGGAAGGCTTATCTTGACTCAATTAGATTAGATTATTCGATTACGAACGTAACAACCGGGGCGTGGGTACAACTTACCGCTTCTGTTGGAGCAGCGGCAGTGTTTGGTATTACTCTATTTGATGGTGGTGGTTACGCGATGGAGCTAGGCATTGGTGCGGCGGCAGCTGAGACAAGAGCTTTGCTAATACCCCCAGGTGGTTTCAATGGTGTAATTCCGTTGCGAATTGCAGCAGGTACAAGACTTAGTATTAGAGCAGTGGGAACCGCTACGGTTAGTGCGGGCGAAATTGATATCAACTTAATGGGGTAGTTATGAGAACAATATTGATTAGTCTAATGCTCGTAATGTTTACGAGGGTCGTTTATGGCGACGCTGTGATTTTTTCTGGCAATGACGTTAAAGCTTTAAAGCAGAACTTAGATTTATTCGGGACAAGCAAGCTAATGGGTACGGCAACAGACCCAAGCTCAGGTGGGGGCCTTGCTGCTCCGCTTAGTTCGATTGCAATGAACTACGTGACAGGGATTGGATACATTAAGACAAGCGCACCCAATACTGGATGGTCAAGGATAGTTGATACAGCTTATGCGCCTGGTGTGTACTTTGCTCAAGGCGGTAATGCTTTTGGTGCGGCTGGTGTGCTTGGTACAACAGATGCTAACAGATTAGATTTTGTCACTGGTGGTGTTGTTGGTATGAGTATGGCGACGACCGGGGCAGTTACTGTAACATCTGCTAATGTGAATGCTTTAGCTGTAGGTCCTGCCGGGTCTACAAACCCAGTTTTTCAAATTGATTCTTCTACTGCGTCCGTAGCTAATGGATTAAAAATAACAGGTACGGCGGCAGGTTCTGGCGTAAAGCTTGAATCAATATCTACGGCAGCAAATGAGGATATAATTTTAGGAACAAAGGGGACCTCGAGTTCAGTAAAACTGCAAGTAGGGGCTTCTAATAAATACGTGGCTACTGCGCAAAATCACACTTTTAGCGTAAGTGCTACTGGCACAGCCTCGACTGTAAGATTTGGTTATACAGGGGCTAATGATATCAATTTGACAGCATCTGCTGAGGCACCATCAACATATTTCAATCTTGGTCAGACTCGGCAACACACTGCTGGTGCTTTGGCAATACAGCGTGATTTTCGAATAACTCCCTCTACTCATTCATTTGTTGGGGCTTCTGCTTTGAGTAATATGCATGGATTCACGGTAGACGGTGCGCCGATTGCTGGAACAAATGCGACGGTGACAAATGCTTCGGCTATTTATAGTCCCGGCAATGCCGTAGGTTCAGGAGTTACAAACTCTTATGGTTTAAACATAAATGCTAATACAGGTGCCACAAACAATTACTCAGCCATTTTCAATGGTGGTAATGTTGGTATCGGCACAAGCGTTCCCTCTAACAAGCTGCAAGTCGCTTCCGGCGAGATTATGGTTAGTAGTAATACTTCAACAAACAGTGCTGTTCATAACGGTATAAAATTCTCAACGGATAATGAAACATATTATTCGGCTGTAAGGGCAAATAGAGATACGCTTTCAACTAGAATTGGACTCTCTTTCTTTACGGCGAACGGAGCTGTGCCAGTTGAAACAATGAGAATTGATTACGCAGGTCGCGTTGGTATAGGTACAACGACACCGGGAGCGTTGCTACAAGTTACTAAAACTGATGCAAGTGTTTACACACCAACATCGGGAGCTTTGGCGGTTCCAGTCGGAATTTCACAAGTCATAGACAATTTAGACACAACAAACGGCACTGCTGCATTAATTCAATTTTCTACAAAAAGCGGATCAGCTGTTAATAGAGCCTATTTGGGTATTGTATCTTCTGCAACTTCGGGTGGTGAGTTTGTTTTCGGTCAAAGAACTGGGGTTACTTCATACGCAGAGAGAATGAGAATTGATTCTAATGGTAACTTAGGAATAGGAATAACAGCACCAACAAACAAGATCCATCAAGACTCTGGCACTGGCACAGCTACTTATCATCAGTTTACGGCAGGGACTACGACTGGTCAGACTGCTACAGATGGCACTCTGATTGGTATTGATTCCAGTGGTAATGCAATATTCAACAACCAAGAGGCTGCGTATATTAACTTTTTATCAAGCAACACTCAGAGAGCTAGAATCACAGCTCTTGGTTCTTTGGTAGTTGGTAACAACTCAAGCGCTCTTGCGACTAATGCAACAGATGGATTTTTGTATGTATCATCTAGCGCCGGTGCTCCGACAGGTACACCAACGGCTCAGACTGGCTCAGTTCCTATTCATGTCGATGCAACTAATAATGCAATGTACATGTACACCAATAGTGCATGGAGAAGTGTTGCTGGTTCAACAGTGCAAGGCTCTCGTCAAACAGGGACAAGCATGAGTGTTGGTACGGCAATTACACCGGCATTAGGTTCTAAGACAGTTGCTTTTGT
>JACCDG011437530.1_pt1 | contig 35192 bp, 28 predicted proteins | sample 7442471 | NCBI WGS metagenome assembly JACCDG01 (sample SAMN15323444, study PRJNA562643) | freshwater metagenome | isolation source: river surface water | place: USA:Blue River Watershed | collected 2017-08-17 | reverse complement strand
TCAAGACTTTGCGGGAACTCATCAGTAAAGCAAAATTTCAGGCACTTTTGCCTGAGTTTTCAATCCTCAAAATCCCAAAGGAAGAGTTCGAAAACTTCAGCGAAGAAATGGAAAACGCATTCAAATCGTACGAGGAATCGATTCCCTCGGAGGCTATTGTGGAAGCCTTGGACCGGGCGCGATCCGAGATCCACTCGCGGGATCCCTATTCTTTAGGGGCCGAGCTCCGAAGCGTCTATTTGAAGAGCCTCATTGAACAATCTACTCAAGCCGCCCAAGCGCTCGTGACCGACGAGAGTCAGATCTCCGTTTCTGTCGAGATACTTCTTCAAGCACTCAAGCCCGAGCTCATAAAACTCGGTCTCGGGGCTCCCGCTCAAGCATGGAAGAAACGGATCCTCAAAGCGCAAGCTGATGCGGGATACGAGGCTGCATGCGCAGTTCACGCCACTGCGCTATCCGAGCTCCTACGTCGCGATCTATCGCTGACTGAACGCCCGGCTCTCATGACCAATGGTCAGGCACTTTGGCTCGATGAGACCCAAGTTCATGAGCTGCTTAGAAAAAAGGGTTCGCTCATCGTCGACGGAGCGAGCGTCAAGCCTGAGCACAAGCTACTGAGAACCGAGATCATCGAGCTCCATGGACTCGGCAAACTGCTAGGCTTTTACGAGATGCCGAAGCTCGTTGAGCGCCTCAATCTCGGTCAGAAGTTTTCTCCTGAGGGAGCTCCCAAGCAGCTAGCCATCCCCACGCTCGGAGACCTCCCATTGAGCCCAAGCCAAAAACAAGCGTATCGCGACGCCCTCGCCACGAAACTCGCCGGCACGCCAATTCTCACCGTCGAGGTGCGAGGCGCGCCCCTCCATCAACACCTCGCGACTCTCGCTGCCGAGAAAGCACTCAGCCAAGGAGATGAACTCCTCGACGAAGCCCAAGCGATCCAGCTGACCCACCTCAAAGCGTCGTACGATCAGATTGCAGCCGCCAAGAGCCTTGAGGACCTGACAGAAATTCTCACCCGCTCGCGCCTTTTGCGCGAGATGTTCAGGGTCGGATTTCCAGAACTTGCTTCAAGCTACGATACGATCACAGAGCGCCAACTCAGGCAAAACAGCCACAAAAACTTTTTCCAGATCTTTGATGAATCCTACAACGCCCCTCTCCATCAGCTCTGGCCTATCCTGGTCATGGACATGGCACTCTATTTCGTGAGGTCCACTCGTCCGATTGTACGAGGATTCAAGTCGATGACGGGCTTTATGCCGCTGCTGCACGAGTACTTCATGACGACTCTCCCGCTACTAGGCTATTCGATCAGCCGCGATTGGTCGAAAGCATCACTGGCGGAGAAGTCGGCTGAGCAGACTGAGCGCATCTTTCATTCCAGCCCCATAGGCCAATCTGTTTTCGACATCGACGACTACCGCTTGAGCCAGGACGAGCTTACCTTGGCCCGCGCCAAGTTCAGAAGCGATGTCTTCACCAATGCGTTCTTCATCGCCGCGCCGATTTTCTCCCGGACACTCAAAGCCACGATGTTGAACGTCGAGGACCGCGCGATCCTCCGAAGCGCTCGCAAGCTCGGATTGACCGAGACACAAATCCCTTGGGACGAAGCCGCCTTGACACGAGTGGCGGCCGAAAGGGTCGTGCAGATGACCGCCAACGGCGAACTCGCTGGCCTTCCGTCTGTACGCAGCGCAGAGGCTCATCTCAAGAAAGTGCTTCAAAAACAGATTCGACACCGCGAGATCATCACGCGTGACTTCGAAGCCAGCTTTAGATCTCTGAATTTTGGACCTGGCCAGGAAACCTTTAATCTACGCAAGATCGATCAGGCGCTGACCCAGGCTAATCTCGAGTTCGAACGCAGGCTCACAACAGCCAACCCCAAGGAGCGTGCATCCATCGAAGCAGCTCAACAGCGCACCCAGCGAGGAGCTCGCGAGCTGTTGCATTTTATCCAGACGCATTGGTCCTTCACGGAGCCAGGCCTGCTCAAGCAGCTCGCCTACGGCACAGTCAATACGCTTCGCAGACACGTGTTGGGCCGCGAGCCGATCCTACCGCCTAAATCTTCGGAGATTCGCAAGTCGCTCTATGAGAGCATCTACGGATTCTGGGAGAGGGCCGGAGCCAATCCTGGCAGGGCATCGACTTCTGGTGCCTCTCCTCGCGAGAGTCGCTCATGGGCAAAAACCGACTACTACGCGGACTTGGGAGTCAGCGACGCCGCGAGCCGATCCGAGATTCAGACAGCCTACCGCAAAGCCGCAGGTCGATGGCACCCTGACCGCAATCCTGGTGACGCCGAAGCTCAAAAGAAGTTTGTTCGCGCCACCGAAGCCTGGGAAGTCCTCGGCGACTCCGATCATCGCGCGCGGTATGATTTGTTTCGGCTCGAGCAGAAAGAAGTGGGCGGGCTGTGAATCAGGAAAACTGGCCCGTCAGCCTGTTGATGTTGACTCAAAGAGTTGAATGATATCCGCTAGAAAGACTATCCCAAGTGCCCAATACCGATAGAAAAACGTCCAGAGTAAAGGCCTAGTGCTCGGAAGTTTCTTGAGCTTCTCCACTTCTGCATCAGGACTCTAAGCTAAACCCGCGCCAACGCTCAGCAATTGCTCATCGTTTTAGATCCTATCAACAGGCTGGGGGGGCAGTTTCAACATGTCTTGAATAGTTTACCAATTTAGTATATTAATAAATCCAAATTTCGCCCCCTAAAAAACCCTCGGAGCAGGCGTGAACCGCGACATTTACCGACTCAAACCTACCCCGCTCACTCTTCTCATCCTGAGTCTCTCATTTGTCTTTCCGGCTCAGGCTTTCGAGTCATCCAAAGACCCTTTCGAGCCACTCCTCTCAGCCTACGGCGAAGCCTACACTCGCTACCAATCGGGTGACCCGGACGCTGGCAACGAAGCAAAATCCCAGTTCGGAACGCCGATCGTGATGACGACGCTCGCCCCTGAGCAAACATCCCTCTACGAAATTCGCATCCGTGCGATCGAGACCTCTCCTCAACTGAGCTCGATGGCCAAAGCTGACCTCCTGTTTCAGCTGCAGTTGGAGTGGGAAAAACGCTACCTAATGGACCACTATCGCCAATGGAGCACTCGGCTTCTCAGCCTCGATCTCCGCGAACGAATCCTCACGGACACGTTAGCGTTTGCGCTTCCAATCTCCTCAATCAGCGCGGGAATGGGACAGGTGCCTAGACATTTTCAACTCTTCCGCAATGCCATGATCGGAGCAAGCATTACCGCAGCCGCTGGGACCGTGCTGATTCCACCTCCTCCGGTGCCACCACCCGCAGCGATTTCCTACCTCGCGCTTCCGATCCGGCTCGACTCCCTCGAGGAGCTCAAGCTCGAGGAGCTCAGGCGCCAGTCGTGGGCGGATCGAGCCGGCATTGCAGCGGCCTCAGGCGTGTATCTGTTGATTGGCCAAACCTTGAGCTGGAGTGGCCGCGCAGCCGTGGGCATGGGAGCCATTGCATCACCCGAAACCTTGGGAGCCACGCTCGCGCTCGGCTTCGCTTTCGATATGGCCACTCGCCAAGCCATTCTTCAACTAGAGCAGCACGCCGCCCGAGAGACCTTGCTCGATCAATTCTATGACGAGGTCACAAAGTTCAAGGAGGCTTCGCGCTTAGGCTCCAGTGGGTCCAGCATTCAGCTCTACAGCTCACGCAACCTGATTCGCGCCGCTCTCCGACTCGAAGCCTATTTTAATTGGCCGGTACTCGAGTGGATCTGGGAAGAAGCAAGCCAAGAGCGAAACTCGGAGCTCCCGCGATGGATTTTCGACCACTTCCTTGAGAGGGATCGAAGCGTGGATCCCTACTTCGCCCGTCACCAAATGCGCGAGACTTTGCTTGGCCACCCAGAACTGGCCACTCAAATCGTTTCATCGCATGCGGATGAAAAACGATCGACCCTGATCCAGGGTCTCGCGGGACAAACTCGCCTCTACCAGGATGCCGCGGCTGAGGTTGTCCAACTTGCCCTCCGCGAGCTCCCGAACGGTAACGACGCTCGCGCAATCGAAATGGCTCTCAAGCATCGAGCTCAAGCCCAGGATCTTTTTCTTGGCATAAGGCTTACCGACTTAGCTAAAGAAAGAGGCCCCTTCCCAGGAGTCTTCTCCACTCTCTTCATGACCGCCGCCCTGCTTCGATCTAGCGGCAACGAGTTTCTCGTGAGCGAAGCCGATCAGATACTCATGGACCGCGTGCGAAAATACGCCATCCTCTTCGAGCAAATGGGGGTTCTATAAAAAACTTAAGGGTAGCCTGGATTCTCGCGGTCGCGCTCTGCTCGATGTGGGTCAGTCCCGACTCCCAAGCGGATGCGAACGCTCAATCGGAGCGTCTCAGCGTTTTGAGCGGCACCCAAACATCAAACACCACTCCGTATCTCGCCTTCCCGCCGACTATAGATTTTGAGCTGTTTCGCACACTCCCTTCCCTGAACGATCCTGAACGCTTGGGGATCGCAGTCCTGAGATTCCTCGAAGCCTACCAAGCTTACCGCTCAGAGCACGACGACCCGTTCGACAACGACGAACGTCTCCGAGCAGCCATAGCTACCGCCACCCCTCTATGCCGGCTGTCCATGGGAGAAACCGCGGCGTGGAGCTGGGCCAAGCGGCTTTCGTTGCTGAGCACAGAGGTCTCCATGCAATGGAGCGAGACCTTTCAGAGCACGATGGGCGCGCTGCTCGGACTTTACTACGATCAACCTCAACACCGAGAGGCTCTCTTTTTGCTGATCACTCAGATCTCAGCCTGCGTGGGTCCCGAGATCCGCTCGGATGACCGAGAGTATCGCGTGGCGCGAAGTTTTATTCTTGGCACAGTTTGGACCTGGAGTGCTCTGACACTTCTCGAGTGGCGTGGAGGGGTCAAAGGATTGAGCAATGACTGGGAAAGATCTCTCTCCGGCATCGGACGCAGCTGGCAATGGACCTCGGCGCGCATCCGCCAGGCAGCCGAGGCCGTTCGAACCACCGGCGTTCCGAACCCTAGCAAGGCCGGAAGCGCGATCTCTAGAATCGTTCCTTCGCTTCAGCAAACACTCACCATAGGCGCTGCGCGCGCAAGAGAACACACCGTTGATACGGCTCTCGAAATCCTGGATCGTGCGCATAAATCGCCAGAACTAGCACTCGAGAAGCTCAGCGAGGCACGCGAGCGCTTTCGCTCAAGTTGGAAAAATCGAGCAGAAGTTTCCAAAAAAGCGCTTCGAGGCTGGAGTCGCTTCTTTGCCCGAATGGGCATCTCAGCCGCGACCGGCGGCGTTGTGAGCGCGATTTGGGGCCTCAACACCCAAACCGTGCCTGATAAGTTCGATCCCATCGAAGCGCTTGAGGTATTTCAGGCCTTCGCGATTGCAGACCTCGAGGAGCAAGCCTACTCGCTACTCAAGCGGCTCTCGCAAGAAGTCAGACCTTCGACCCTCGCGGCCCTTCGCGCCCGCGCATTGGCAGATCCTCAAGCCTACGAGCAATGGCTAAGCACACTCCAGCGCGAGTGGACTGCGCTTGAATTACAACTCGCCCATTTCGAGAATACGGCCGGGTACTTCAAAGGCAATGTACCGTTCCTAGCCCGCCACTCAACGCGCGAGACCAAGCTCCTCCTTCCGCTCGCGCCCTCAACCCTCGAACAAGTCACTCAAATGAAAGACTTTAAAAAGCTCCTAGCAAACCTTGAGGCCGAGCTCCGCGCTCAGGCGCCCGGACGCGAGGACGAGTCGTTTCACGTCAGTCTCAAGACGGTAAAGCACCACCTGGACGGATCATTCAAGATCCTAAAACAGCTCCCTCAGCTTACGCCCTAGGAGACAGAACCCGGAAGTCCCTCGGGGTCTACTTGTACTATTTAAATTTCGAATACTCTCAGATGTCTGGGAGCCCTGATAAAGCCGCCCGGAAGGACATAAAAAAGTTAGTGCGCGAGTTTCTCTTCGTGTCCCGACTCGTCTTCAGTACCACTCGCCGTGAGCACCGTAGCAGCCACTCTGCGGCGGGCTTCGAGTACATCCGCCTCGCGGGCACGCATCGCTTTGGCGATATTCCAGAACCGCTCCGCAGCGGAAACGTTGGCAAGTACACCGATCAGGCCCAACGCAAAAATCATGGGGTGAGCCAATGCGATCGGAAACTCACGCACGCGCTCAAGCCACGGAATCGTCACAGGCGATAAAGCTGAGCCCAGCAACAAATAAAGCGCGCGCTCCGGGCGGCGCATGCTGCCCTTAGGCGGATCCACATGAAGAGCCTCCGCCTTCGCGGACGAGTAACTCACCATGAACGATCCAATCAGGGCCATGAGAGCCAAGCACATGAGTACCGGAATCTCGCGATAATAAATCGTTATACCCGCGAGCATAAAAAACTCGACGTACCGATCCACAGCAGCATCCAACACTTCGCCAGCGTCGGACGAAAGCCCCATCACGCGAGCGACGTTGCCATCGAGCGCATCGAGAAGGGCTGAAATCGTACCAAAGAACGCCGCCGAACCAAAGTGACCGACCGCAAGGCAAGCACCAGCGACCGCACCAAAGACGAATGACGCCCACGAAATCATGTTGGGCGTAATGCGTAAGTAGACGAGTAACTTAGCGAACGGCTGGAGGAACCAATAGGCACCCTCCATCGTTCCCTTATTCAGAAGCGCGCTTCCGCCCTGACGATCGACGCGGTCAAACTGCGCGCGCCCCTTGAAGAGCACGCGGAGTGAATAAGCGCCAGCCGCTAAGCCGGCGACTGTCAACATGGCGACTGCAACCCAAAGGTCAGTGCTTATGTTTTCGAATAGCATCACGTCTTGATGATACATCGTTTTAATACCAAACTCTACAGATCAGGATGAAACCTATAACTTGACGCATTAAATCTCTGGATTAGAGATTTTCGCCTTCATCCACGCCGTAGTAAGTCAATCCCAAGTGGTTAATTAACTCTTCGTTCGTCAAGAAGCGGAGAGTGTTCTCGAGTTTCAGAAGCTGAACCGAGAGATCATGTTCTGGGCTGAGTCCCTGCTTCACGACTGGAGCCTTGAAGTAGAAGGACAGCCACTCTTGGATCCCGCGCAAGTTCGAACGACCTGCCAAGTCCATGAACAGAGCCAAATCGAGAACGATCGGTGCTGCCAAAATGGAGTCGCGGCAGAGGAAGTTCACCTTGATCTGCATGGGATAGCCAAGCCAGCCAAAGATGTCGATGTTGTCCCAGCCCTCTTTGTTGTCGCCACGAGGCTTGTAATAGTTAATGCGTACGACATGATGAATGTCGCTGTAGAGATCAGGGTAACGCTCAGCGGACAAGATATCGGTAAGAACGCCGGTCTTAGATACTTCCTTCGACTTGAAGGAACCTGGATCCTCGAGCACTTCGCCGTCGCGATTGCCCAAAATGTTGGTTGAGTACCAGCCGGAGACACCGAGCTGACGATTGCGAAGGCCTGGAGCGATGACGGTCTTCAGCAAAGTCTGGCCCGTTTTGAAATCAGAACCCGAGATCGGAGTGCCCATCTCGTTGGCGAGTTCTTGGAGACAAGGCATCTCGACAGAAACGTTTGGAGAGCCGTTAGCATAGGGAACGCGTTCACGAAGAGCTGCGTAGGTATAGATCTGCGAAGGAGCGATCGCAGGATCGTTATTGCGCAAGCCTTCTTCGAAAGACTTTAACGACTGATGAACTTCGGTTGGAGGCGTGTAAACTTCGGTCGATGCGCACCAAACCATGACGGCGCGATCACATCCGTTGTCTTTCAGAAAGTTGCGGATATCAGCGCGGAGCTGATCAGCGAGATCCATCTTGGTCTTGCCACGCTTGACGTTTGGGCCGTCGAGGCGCTTAACGAACTCGCGATCAAAAACAGCAGGCATGGGCTTGATCTTGGAGAGTGGTTCCTTGAGCTTTTCGACCAAGTCTTTTTCGAGAACTTGCGCATGAACGGCTGCTTCATAAGCATTCTCAGGGAAAAGATCCCAGCCACCAAAAACAATGTCGTTCAGATCGGCTAGCGGGACCATGTCCTTCACTTGCTTGAAGCGCTTCTCAGTGCGCTTGCCCAAGCGAATCTCGCCCATTTGAGTATAAGAACCGACAGGTTTTGCGAGCCCGCGTTTCACAGCTTCGACGCCTGCAAACAGGGTCGTAGCCACTGCGCCCATGCCTGGAGTCAGAATAGCGAGCTTGCCCTTAGCTGGAGCGATTTGGATGGGTTTAGAAGATGGGGTCATGAAGAAAACCTCCGGCGTAAATACGCACGATTTCCGGACTGAAAAAAACGATAGGCTTATTTATTCCAATTCAAATCAATAGGCAAAGGGTCTTTATATGCAGCACCCAAGAATTGGCGCCAAAACGACCCTAAGCAAACAGCAGTGAGTCAGTTTTAATGTCTGTTTTCAATGCTCTACCCTTTTGCACCCGAGCAGCCCATGTCTTAAAAACACCCTTTCTTAGGGGGTTAGGCTGGCGGGAACAGACGGCAATGGGAGCTCTCTGCACCCATCTTGGGCCGACCGATACGCTGTCGTAATGAGCTGAACACAGAGATAGGCTTCACGAGCTTCCTGACTTACGTAGTCACCCTTTTGAATCGCCCCTTTGAACTGATCAAAAAGGGAATTGAACCAACTGACATGACTTGCATCCATCCAATGCGAGGCGATCGAACGCTTCTCAACTTCCCAGGTGACGGCGCCTTGAGCGACATCTGGTCCAGAAGTGCTCTTCATAACCGCGAGCTGCAAATCATCATCGTCCACCGTGATTGCGCCGCGCTCGCCTTGAACCGTGTAGATCACTTTGCGAACACCGGCGGTCCAGGTGAGGTGCGCTGAGGCGGTGCCATTAGGGAAGGTTAGAACCGCACTGAACCCATCTTCTGTGTCCCACCTCTGTCCACCCGAGAGGAGCGAAAGATTAGTCATCTTGGCGGTGACAGCGGTTGGATAGGAGGCCATCCAATCAAATGTAAGATAAAAAGTGTGGCTTCCGTGGTCCATCGCGATTCCGCCGCCGCTATATTTTTTCTCGCGACGCCAGTGGGTTTTCCACTCAGTTACGCCTTTCGCGTGAGTGTTGCGATAGGTATTGAGAGTGAGCGAGCGGACCTTGCCGATGCGACCGCTGTCGATAATCTCGCGAATCGCGGTCACAACCGGAGCATGTTTGTAGTTGTGACAAGGAAAGAGGACGCGCTTGGTTTTCTTGGCCCGTTCGAGCATGGCTGTGGCTTCTTCGAGCGACGTGGCAAGGGGCTTTTCGCACAAGACATGAAGCCCCTTATCGAGAGCGGCAAGCGCAATCTCCGCGTGATCACAAGGAGGCGTGCTGATATCGACAAAATCGAGATTGGCTCCTTCTGCTTCGAGCAGAGCGCGATAGTCTGAGTAGATCCTCGCTTTAGGCAGCATCTCTTGAGCATAGTTGCGGCGGCCTTCGCAGATATCCGCTACGGCAACGATCTCGACATCAGCCTGATTCTTGGCTCGCTCCATATAGGCCGGCAGATGCCCCTTGCCTGAAATAAAGCCAAAACCAATGATCGCGCCTTTGAGTTTTTGCATGCCCCCCGTCTTACCCCGGGCCTCGATAGCCGTTCAAGGACTTTGGAAGTAGCTGATTCTGGATCATCGACCTGAAAAAATCCTATCTCTACCTAAGCCTTGGGACTCAGCTCATTGGGAGTCTCTCAGTAAACAGATTGGGCCCGAATTGCGCTTGGAGCTCGTGGGCCAAGTCCAAGCACAAGGAAACACTCTAACTGAACAAGCCAGCTGGGCCCAGCTTCGGTACGGAGCCCTATCGGACTGGATTTCCATGCGACTGATTAGATGACAGGTAAAGATTACATACTTATTGAACTGTAAATATTTAAAATCACTAAAGAATTCAAATTCTCATAAATTTGACACATTGCATTTAACAAAATATACCCGCTCAGGGGGGGCGGGGAAGTCGATAAGGACGTAAAATATGTTCTCGGTTCGTCGGAAAATCTTAGTCTGTCTTGTGACTTGGATGATCTTAAGTACCCTAGGATCAGCTGATACGCTTCTCTTAGGGAACATTTTCTCTACAAGAAAAAACCCAGCAGGCGGAACCCTCGCAAAGATCGTAGGCACCAACCCTCAAGGACCCGCTTGCAAGATGATTGCGCTCTTGGAGCGAAACCTGGCCCGCGCGCGCGCAAACAGTCAGGTCCTTGCTCGCGCAAGGGCAGCTGCCCGGGAGAAGACAAGTGCTTACGTGAATTGGCCAGCTTCGATCGCTGAACCTGACACTCATGCGGAAATTAATGTCGAAGAAAGCGATGGACCTACTGCTGAGACATTTGCTTTCAATCATTTAATCAATGGAGAGCGATTGGGAAGCCAATGCTCTGCGAGCTTCGTAGTTTTTCGCGAGGGCTCAGAGCAGCAGTTCCTTCATGATGAAAACAAATGGATGCTATCCGGTCAAACGGCCCAAACCCTCTATACGCTCATGCTATTCGTAGGCGCAAAATCATCTGCCACAGATGTTTTGCACTGCTTCTCGCAGGCAGGCGAAGAAGGCCTACTACCCGAAGCACACCATGCCCGCTGCGAGATTCGACATCTCGCCCTTTCGACTGATCAAATGATGCCTGAAAATTAGACCGATCCTCATGAGGTCGGAGTATTTGATCCTGAAGACGGGGTGTCTGCGGGCTTAGATGCGTTCTTCACCTCAGAAGCCGCAGTGGCTTCCTTGGGCGCAGTTTCCTTTGCAGGCTCAGAGGACTCTTTTGAGACTGAGGACTTTCGCTTGTAATCCGTCGTGTACCAACCGCTTCCCTTCAAAGCGAACGAGCTCATACTCATAAGCTTAGTCACGGGACTCTTGCACTCGGGACACTCCGTCAACGGGGCGTCCGAAAACTTTTGCATGACCTCATGGACTTTCTGACAAGACTCGCAACGATACTCGTATAAAGGCATAGTGGTTCGCTCCTTCTCACAAAGTCGCGGATTTTTGGAGACCCTTTCAAAAGTGGCGTGTTAAAAGTTCATTTATATGACGAAGACACCTCTGCACCCTATCAAAACTGCCATCACTGACATGCTCGGTTGCGACTACCCCATCATTGCAGGTCCCATGTTCTTGGTGAGCGACGAAAACCTCGTCGCAGCCGTTAGCCAAGGAGGCGGACTAGGAGCAACTCCCTCGCTCAATTGGAGAACCACGACGGAGTTTAGGACCGCGATCCGCGAGATCAAGTCCAAGACCAAAAAGCCATTTGGCGTTAATTTGATCGTCAATCAAGCCAATACCCGTCAGCATGCCGACTTAGAGGTTTGCGCTGAAGAGAAGGTCCCACTCATTATTACTTCGCTCGGCAACCCCAAAGAAACGATCCGCCGGATGCATGAAGTAGGGTGCAAAGTTTTTTGCGACGTCACGACTCTCCCCTACGCTCAAAAATGCCAGGACTTGGGAGCGGACGGCGTAGTTGCTGTTTCTGCAGGAGCCGGTGGGCATGCCGGACCGATCTCGCCTCTCGTGCTCATCCCGTATCTGCGCAAACACCTCAAGATCCCAGTGGTCGCAGCGGGCGGCATCGCAACAGGCGAGCAGATGGCAGCCGCATTGCTCTTGGGAGCTTCGGCCGTTCAGATCGGCACTCGCTTTATCGCATCGAATGAGGCCAAGGTCGACGATGCCTATAAAAAGGCCATTCTTAACTCTGAGCCAGAGGACATCGTGCTCACCAAGAGGATCTCTGGCACACCGGCAGCTGTGATCAACACTCCCTATATTGCCAAGCAGGGACTTGAACTCAACCCATTTGAAGCGTTTTTGCTTAAGAATCCTAAGACTAAAAAATACATGAAAATGGCTCGCGCCTACATTGGCTCGAAGGTTCTGGAAAAGGCGGCAGCTGGACCGACCTGGAAAGAAGTCTGGAGTGCAGGCCAAGGAGTCGGTCTCATCGAGAAAATCATGCCTGCAGGCGATATTGTGCGCGAGCTGGTCGAGCAATATTATGAAGCGTGCGAAAAGCTCGGAGCTCAGGCTAGCGGGCATGCGTTATCCATGGGAGCCAAGTCTCGCGGAGGCAAGTCTCCCAAAGTGCGCACTGAAGAAAACCTAAACTAGTCGACCAGAGTCCCGACAGCTTTAGCCTAAACGAATCAGGTATCTCAATCCAAACGCCACCCCGACCAGAACCGGTAGGATGGCTGCGCGTTGATGGACCCATCCAAACACGCGCGGGAGCAACAGTGGACGATTCCACAAAAGGCGTCCCGAAAGAGTGAGAAAACAGCCCGAAAAGAGAGTGCCCCCGAGAAACGAAGCCAGCGGCACCAAGTATCCTTGCCCAATAGAGCCTGACTTGACGAGAATAGGTAGAATCGACTCGCAAGGACCGATAAAGGCGACGACCGAGAGGATCTGCCAAAGGCTATTGGACCCAGAACGCTGGAATTCGTGAATCCGCGGAAAACGCAGAGCTCGGGCCAACATCACCAACAATGCAAAAATCAGAGTCCCTAAATAGAGGGCCCCAGGACTGATGTGTGAAAAGAAATCAATCAATGAAAAGTAAACACCTGCACCCACGAGGACATGGAGAGTCAATAGACACGTCACAAAAAGCAAAGAAGTGGGAAGGCGCCAACGCCGCTGCCAACACAAGATTGAAGCAGGCACCCAATGATCCGGGGCAAAAACATGAATCCCACCGGCTAGGGCCGACAGAAAGGCTAAGAGGACCGGCGTACTCATGTTTTTCGAGTATCGGGGCTAGTGAGCAGGGTCAAGGCGCGGAGCGTAGAGGCATTCATTACGAAGAATGTCATTGGCCATGAGAGTTTCTTTGATCTCAGAACGGATCTCTGTGCGGACTTCCGTAATGCGGGATCTCAATGAAGGGTACATCACAGCCACTCGATATTCGTGATCCTCAGCTAGGCCTGGACAGGCTCGAAAGCTGCCTTCAGGCTTTTCGTACTTGCCGCCCTGTGAGTCCTGACAGCTATGATCCAGACCCAATACATGACCCAACTCGTGAAGCACGATGCTCGCAAATTGTTTTGGATCCGGGATCACCGCATCATAAAGCAGAACGACCTGTCTTGCGACCTCATCACCTAAAGCGCAACGAATCGTCACTCCGGGAATCATTCGATTAAACCCGAGCGAGCGCTCCCAATGTTCTTTTGAGGTCTCGCGCATCACATAAAGCCAGTTCTTGCCTCCAATAAAAGCCGCACAATTTCGCGGATCGGCAGTTCGCATCGCCTCGTCCATCTGCGGCGATTCGATAAAAAAGAAATTTTGACCTATTTGAGCTCGACCCCGCTCATTCCAAAGAGCGATCATTTTGAGAAGTTCGGAGTGCTGAGCGGGAGTAAAAGTTGGATCAAGTTTAATGTGAAGTGGAAATCCAGCCACCTTGGTCATGAAGCTCTCGGCTTGATCGCTGGCTACTCGGCAAGCTTGAGTCAGTCCCGGTGACGACGAGCTCGGAGACTCTGCGCATGCCTGCAGCAGAGCCACGCTCAGTAACAAAATCCATCCCCCCCGAACCATTTACGGCTAACACCACGGCATCATGCGTTAGTCAAACTAAAAGCGGCAACTCATTGGCGCTACTTAGCCCCTTCGCCTTGCTTGACCTCATGAGACCGGTAGCGGATAATTTTATTACACGAACTAAGGAGAGACTTTCAGGCCCCCACTCACCCATGATCACCGTGACGCGCGAACATAAAAATGGGGTCACCTCCATCAAGCTCTCAGGGTCGATAGATGAACACGTCGATCTTCCCAAAGAAATCGGCGCGATGCCTGCGCAGGTCAATATTCTCTGTAGAGAAATCACTCAGATTAACTCGCTAGGCGTCAAAGCGTGGATCGATTTTTTTACTCGTGCCGCAGGCGCTAAAATCAAATTTACTTATTCGGAGTGCCCTCCTCCGATTGTTGAGCAACTCAATTACATTACAAACTTTTCGTGCGGCGGACAGGTGCTGTCTGTATCCGTGCCGTTTACCTGCGAGAGCTGTCACAAGGAGTTGCGCGGGGTGGTGAGAAGTGAAGACTTGCGGAAAGTCGCGTATAAGCTGCCGCCCATCAAGTGTCCAAAGTGTGGAGCGAAGGCGGTGTTTGACGATGTGCCCGAGGAGTACTTTGCTTTTTTGATTCGTCAGCAGACGGCTTGAGCAGTTGAAACTGCCGCCCCTGCCAGTTGCTCGAACGGCGCGGACGAAGAGCATTTGCTAAGCGTAGGTGCTGGCTTAGCCCATTACCGTATCCTATTGAGTGCGAGAATATCAGGGTTCTTCCGAACACAATGCCATACTCCGAACGGGGAGCTGTCAATATGGGTAATCTCAATGGGCAATAGAATGCCTTTTACTCGACTTTTTGAGTCAATATAAACAAACTGAAGGAGCAGTTTTAAATACCTGACTCGACGTTGCTTCAAATAGGGTTCAATGACTATGATCGATCAATCTCAAGTAGCACACCCCTGAAAGGCGGCTCCCATGGCAAACAATGTTTCTCGATTTCTTCCGCGCATAAAGATTTTTTTAGATGGAGCGGATCGGAACTCGATGGTGGAGATGGCTCCGAATCCGTTGATTCAGGGTTTTACAACAAACCCCAGCTTGATGAAGAAAGCTGGAGTTAAAGATTATCGGGCATTCTGTAAGGAAATCTTGCCGCTGCTCAAAGGCAAGCCCGTATCGTTTGAAGTGTTTGCGGATGATTTTTCGGAGATGAAGCGCCAGGGCAAGGAGATCGCCAGCTGGGGGGGCTCAAGCGATCAGGTCTATGTGAAGATTCCTATCCAGAACTCCAAGGGAGAGTCGGCGATACCGCTTGTGCGCGAGCTCAGCATGGCGGGCGTGAAGCTCAATGTTACGGCGATCTATACTTATCGGCAGATTTGGGAAACGGCGGATGCCGTTTCGAAGGGCGCACCTGCCGTAGTATCAGTATTTGCCGGGCGAATCGCTGATTCAGGGCGGGATCCCCTTCCCTTGATGCAGGCTGGAGTTGAAATTTGCAATGCCGCAGGTTCGCACGTCGAGTTGCTTTGGGCGAGCACGCGCGAGGCGTTTAATTTGGTTCAGGCCGATCAGATCGGCTGCAAAATCATCACCGCGCCGATCGACGTGATTAAGAAGACAGCCGGGTTTGGAAAATCCTCCGAAGAATTAAGCCTCGATACGGTAAAGGCGTTTAAAGCGGATGCAGAGGCAGCTGGTTTTACGCTTTAGAACCTGCACTCGCCTTGCTGAGACCTCTACAAAGAGCTACACTTAAAGGAGGATTATGATCTTCCTGACCACGGAGTGCCCCTACCCACCCACTGCCGGATCCCATATCCGCGATGCCCACCTGATTGATGTCTTTCGCGAAACCATGGATGTCGAAGTCGTCTGTCAAGAATTGAGGACAGACCCTTTGTCCAATCGCCGATCTACAAATATTGAAGTCCCTGCTCGCGTGACCATTACGCGAATCCAAAACGATCCAAGCCCTTTATGGAAACGCGCGATCGACGGATTTAGGCTCGACGTGCAAGGTGGATACAGCGACTCAGTAGAAGCAGTGCTCCGAGCGAAGGCGCAAAACGGAAAGCTTCTTTGGATCTCGCGTCTCTCCATGGCCAAGTACCTCGATGCTGCCAAAGCCTTTGGATACCGCATCATCTTGGATTCTCATCAAGTCGAGACCAACATGCTTTGGGACAGTGGCTTGGCCGCATTCTCAGGCGGCCCATGGGACGCCTTGAGCGGTGTCACGCATCTTGTGAAAGCCGCGCAGTGCGGCTCCTACGAACGGGAGGTTTGTCACAAATCGGATGCAGTCGTAACTTCGAGCGATCTGGATGCCACACGTCTGCTGCGCCTGGCTCCGGGGGCATATGTTCAGGTGATCCCACAGGGCATCGACCCTATCCCATACGTCAATCTGCGCTCAAAACAAGGGACAAAACTCCTGTTTTCAGGCGCACTCAATTACGGCCCCAATCTTGAGGGACTGAGCTGGTATCTTCGAAAAATTCATCCACGACTCAAGGCTGCTTTGGGAGGCAATGGGCCTCCATTGATTGTTGCGGGATCCAATCCGCCACCTGACCTCCGAGCTTCGATCGAGGAAGCGGGCGCTGAGTTCAGGCCAAATCCTGCTTCCTTAGCCGACAGCCTAGAAGAAGCGGCGATCGTTCTCGTCCCACTGAAGTCGGGCCGGAGTCAACGCTACAAGATCCTTCAGGCCATGGCGGCCGGACGAAGCGTCGTCAGTACGCCACGCGGCGCTCAGGGGCTCGTTCTAGCCCCCGGTTACGATGCATGGATTGCAGATAGTCCCGATAAGTTTGCATCCGTTGTCTTAAAGCTACTGGGCAACCCACAACTCCGTGAAGAGACGGGAGCACACGCCGCATGCACGATTGACTCTCGTTATCACTGGCGCCACGCTTTCGAGCAAATCCAGATGTTGATCAGCCGCGTGAAGTCTTGACTGAGGCATCTTCAAGCTTTCTTTAACGAGCGTGTCAGCCTATTGGCGGACGCGACTTGATGTTGAAATCACTTTCAAAAATGCACACTCCGTATGTACAAATTCAGACGGCTAGCTATAATTGGAGCAGTGCTAAACGTCACAAAAGAGAAAAAAGGCGACACTCTCATCATTCGATTTTCGGGCGAAGTCGCTGAGGACGCGAACTTCGATCAACTTATTGGGCCGATCTCTGGCCCTGTCACCCTTCATTGCAAAGAGATTTCCCGTATCAACTCGATGGGTGTAAAAGCTTGGATCAGATACTTTCAAGCTATGGTCGCCAAGGGTGCAAAGCTTCATTTTGTAGAATGCTCGCCATCGGTCGTCGAGCAGATCAACCTGATCATGAGCTTTACATGCGGTGGCACTATCGAATCGATCTACATCCCCTACGCTTGTGTATCCTGCTACAAAGGCCTCGTGGGCCTATTTAGAGTGGATGATTTAAAGCGCACTCAGCTTCAGCTTCCCGAACTCAGCTGCCCTAAATGCAACAATAAGGCAGTTTTTGACGACATTCAGGAAGAATACTTTCGTTTCCTCGAAAGAATTAACTAACCGTATTTAAAGTGCATTTTAATGTGTGCGCTTAACTAAAGGACTCTCACTAAAAGGGATTTCATTTTGAGTCCTTTATTTTGACTAGATGAGTCAAAAGAGGTAGACCGCCGTCCTAACCGGAGGGGGTTGGCCATGAGAATTCTATTCCCACTATTGAGCCTCTTGCTCCTTTGCGCCCCACTGGCAAACGCATCTTCGATTGCCATTCCAATCCGCAAAGTTGGCGCACCCGCCGTCAATCTGATGCATCAGAGCAAACTCATTGATCGCAATCAAGCGATGGATCTTAAGCAACGAGGTGTGGATCTCAGCCAGCTTAATCCAAAGCCCGACGATGTTTGGCAACCCACCTCCTACACCGCCGTAGGGGCTGGAGCCCCCGAGAGTCCGCTCACTTGCGCCGGCACTTGCTCTTTAGAATGGAACTTCCCGGCAGAAGGAGCGATCGTCACTTACCGCTCTTCTCTGCCTAGCACGCGAAACCTGTTTCGCTCGCGTGTTGTGTCGCTAAGCGATCAGCCGTTTCAGATCATCGCTAGCCTCGAGGGCCACGCGATTCAGTCTCGAACAGCAATGTTGAGGAAACTGGGCTTCCCGATACCATCGCCCCGATACTATTCAAATCTCACGGTCCGATTTGAGAGCCTTGAGGATCGAGAAAGCTTCTTGTCAGCGCTGAGCGATGCCACTCTCACCGCCCGCACGCGCTGGATTCGCGAACTTCCAGAAACCACTCCCGAAGTCACGTTGCAGGATGTGACGCTAGAAGCCGGTCAAATTGACATCCCTTCGTATCAATGGGGTGTCATTCCCGCTTCTGAGATCAAGGGGCGAAGAGCGCTGCGAGGACTGATTGTTCCGCTCGCGCTCCTCGATGTCGGAGGCCCCAACGATCACGAAAGCGTCAATCTCTATAGCTGGGAGTTTGGAAAAGTCCTCGACAACAGCATCCTTCTCACCCACCCATACGCCACCAATTTTGGCGAAGTCACGTTTGATGATGCGCGCTGGATGGCTCGCAAGATCGCGCTCCTAACGCCAACAGATCTGCGAGAAGTCATTCTTGCAGGCAAGTACCCGAGCGACATCTCCGCTCTTTTGTACGAAAAACTCATCGCGCGACGCAATCACATGGTTCAGCTTTTTGACCTGGCTCGCGAGCTCAGGCCAGATCAGATGTGGCCTGAGCCAAAGTGGACACCCAAGACCCAGCTGAGCATCGGCAATGTGGTGAATGGTAAGCTCAAGCAGGCTCACTACTCTGGGCACGCCGAGCGCTTCACGTTTGGTGACCCGCTCTCACCTTTGCGCACGAGCGAAGTAGCTCGATTCCTGGCGATTGAGGGCATCTCCAACGCCATGTCAGCTCTCGCACTCAAAGTCGACAAGCTCCTCACCATCAGCGGCGTCGAGGATGTCGCTAGTGACCATCAGAACGATCTGATGAACGACTTTTACAAGCATATGCAGGAGCGCCCCAACGAGCCGTATCACTCTCCAGTAGGCGCATGGGGTGGTCCACTCGCTGGATTCTCCGTTGCCGCAAACCGCGATGTGGTCTCAGGCACTTACTACGGCAGCGACTCGAAAGTTCAACTCGTCGACAATTTGAGCGCGCAGGCTTCAGTGGGTTACTTCATGGGCGTCGATGGACTGCCTGTGGTCACCCCTTCTGTGACGGGCAACATCTTTGTACAGCGCAACTACCTACACGTGCGTCCGATCGCAGATATGAAGTCAGCGATAAAAACTGACTGGAAAACGCTATTTATCCCCCATTTCATGAGTCACTTAAAATCCCTGCTCTATAGCGGGGATGATCAAACCAAAGTTGACGAATCACTCAAGGAGTTCTTAGAAGCGCTCAAGGAGAACGAGCTTCTAGTGATCATTGACTCGGTAGGAGCCGGGGTGCGAGGAGAACTCAACATACCTATTCCTCTTCTCATGGCGCCAGGCTTGTCGGAGTTTAATCCGTCACTTTCTGTCAGTTCGGGCTTGCAGCCGACTATCCTCAGGCGCACGACCTTTAGCCGTACCAAGGACGGTATCCAGGTCTACATCCAAAATGCGCGCATCGTGCAGATGGATGCCACGTTTGACTTTAACTGGTGGATCAATATTTTGAAGCTTCAGCACATCCACAAAAAAGCGGTGGGTCACACCAAGGCGTTCTTGCTGGACCGCGAGCCTGACTCGGCAGAGGGCAGACGCCATTTACTTTCTGCGCTTCGAGGACTGCTGCACCACCACTCGACCGAGCTGCTTGAGGACTACTTCAAGGAGTACGAGCTTCATCACAATGTCGAAACCGACATCAATAGCGCTAAGCTGCTCTGGTGGAAATGGGCGGGCATCGAAGAAAAACACCGAGTCACCGTCGCGCCACCCGATTACGAGGACAATCCGGGATCGAAGAATGTGAGAACGCTTTATTCGGATCGCGTCACTCGAATCAAGGGAATCGACAGATATGCGTTCATGTCCGATATTCTCTCGGCAGCCACCAAAGGAACCGTGAGCCTCTCCTCCGGTCAAGGCGGTTACAACCCGTCGGCATCGTTCTTAGGCAATTCACGCTGGGTATCGTCGCGCGCGGAGGCAGAGATCACGCCCGGCGTAGAGGTTGAGCCAGTGACCATCATCGAGCATCATGTGGGGGGTTGGCTGCTATCGCGACAGGGTCTTTTTGGAGTGCTTGATGCGTTGGAAGGCAAGGCTCATGAGCTCAACCTAAGTCAAGCTAAACTCATCAGACGAGACGAGTTCATGACGACAAATCAGCTGCAGCTTTATGAGATCCTCTCCACTCTGATTGTTTATCCTGGCGCCATGAAGAAATTGACTCAGGAGATCTTCGAAAAAAAGCACCTCAAAGAAGCGGTCGAGGAACTTCTCGAGATCGAGGGAGCGCAGTCGAACTTTCGAGGCAAAGACAACCTAGAGAAAGGATACCGATCCCTCAACCAATGGTGCGCGAAGCCCCTTCGGGCCGTTGCAGGTCGTGTTTGGAAACCCAACGGATATTGGGAGGTCACCGATAACATCAAGTACAGCTGGAGATGCCTCAAGCCCTGGATGAGACGCGTGCTCAATGCTCGCTTCAACTACCGACATAACCAACTACCCAAGACGCCCGAAGGAAAAGTGGACTGGACTAACGCTCTCTTTGGATCCCTCGAAGCGGCGATCGATCTGCCTACGCTGCTCAACTGGCTAGGCAAGGACAACTTTTACTTTCAAATCAAGATCAGCGGCTTCAGAACGCATGATGAGAATGGGGACACGACCTACCTTTCTGACACCGTGGGATCGTTCGACAACAAGCTTGGCGCGGGCGTATTTAGGGATTTCGCAAACAAGTACCATATTCTCAATAGTGAGCTCTCGGCCAACTATCTGAGCGAGGGTTTCTGAGATGCTGGGATTTCTGCTTGCAGCAATCTGCATGTCGGCAGCTACTTTCGCCGACACAACACTGATCATGACTCCGAGCCAAGCCTTACGAGCGCAGATCCGCCACCCGAGCGTCATCTCGAGCGAGCCTATTTTTAGCGAGAGCGAACGCGCCGCGCTTCGCTCATTGGGGGATGCGGGACTCGCTGATGCGACTCGGATCAAAGTCCGCGATGCGCAGGCACTTAAGGACCTCAGAGCTTGGGCAGGTTCAAAGCGCCTGCCTATCGAAATCGAGATCAACATCGCTGCTCGAGTCCAAGAATCAACCCACTTGCACACCCTGCAATGGGGCTACCAGAATCGCGGGCTTCCGCAGAAGGTCGCAGTCGATGAGCTCACGACGGATCTGATCCCGGGCAAAGTCGGCGAGGACATCGGAGCTGTGGGCGCGCCGCCCGAGATTCCCGGCCCCAAGATCACCATCGCGGTGCTCGACACGGGGATAGCTTTAAATCACCCAAATCTTAGAACTCAGCTGCTACGTAAAGCCGGAGAGTGCGAGGCATTAGCCAACTACAAGTCTTGTCTCAGCTCAACAGACACTAAAAAATGTGGCGAGCTCGCCCGAGTCGACACTGATCGCAATGGATACCCCCTCGATTGCTCAGGGTGGAACCTGACCGAAGGGCTTAGTCCCCTGACGGGGGTGTTTGGCGGCCCTGATGTTGAGGACACAACCGGACACGGAACCCATGTTGCGGGCATCCTAGGCGCCACGCTAGTCAACGGCTCAGGTGTGCGAGGGGTCGCCCAGAACATTTCGATTCTACCGATCAAAGTCATTCAGGATTCGCCTAAGGCCCCTGTACGCCCCCAAAGCAATGACCTCCCCCATCCCGACGAAACCTCGCTTCAGTGGTCCAGTGGCTTTTCTGACGTGATCGCGCGCGGGATGCTCTACGCTATTCGAAACGACGCACAGATTATCAATCTCTCGCTCGCTTGGCCCCCAGGCGCTGACTCGTTTCTCATGCGCAGGATGACGGCTCTGGCGCAATCCCGCGGCGCGCTCGTGGTCGCAGCGGCGGGCAATGACTCACAGGACTCGCGCGTCTCGCCTTGCACCTATGCTGGAGTGATTTGCGTAGGCGCCCACGGGCCGGACGGCGCGCTTTCTCATTTTTCGAACTATGGCAGTTCGGTAGATCTCGCCGCTCCAGGGTTAGGCATCCTCAGCACGTGGCCCACGGCGCGACCTTCGATCAACTTTACGGCCTACCTAGGCTTCGAGATCAAGAACGGAACCTCGCAAGCTGCGCCGTTTGTGTCAGGTGCCCTGGCTCGCTTGCTAGGGTCTGGGTTCTCTCCACGCGAGGCATTTGCGCGGCTCCTTGTGGGCACACGAGCGACGCCCAGCGGATCAATCAAGTTCACTCGAACTGGCAATGCCGATCTCAACCAAGCCTACTCGGCTCAACCTCAGCCCCTACTCCTACCCGAAGGCAAGGCGCCAATTCGATTGCAATGGAATGGGCGCCCATCGGTCCTGCCTTTTAGGTTTCCGATCCGTAATTTTTGGTCGGATGCCAAGCAGGTCAAGATCGAAGGGTCGATCCGAGGCGCCCGCCTGAGAACTTCACAATGGAAAATCGACTCTTGGCCCGCCGACCAGACTCTTGAAATCGAATCAGCGCTCGAGATCGAAGACCTGCGCATGGAAGGGAGACTCCTTTTGGAGCTCACCATCACCACCCTGGAGAGCACTCGAAAGATCAGCTTCCCTCTAGATGTTTCACTCGTGGTGACCCCAGCTCTGAATAGTCCTCGAGTTTTGGCTTTCCCCCTCAGCGGGCCTACGCTTCCGCCCGACATCCCACTGAGAACAGTCACCTCACTCGACTCGAATGCGAACCAAGACTACATCGCGCTCCTAGGCACGCCTTCTGGCTTGCGACTCTTGCTTCTGAGAGAGACGCCCCAACACGGATATGAAGTCACGGCCAACACTGCCGCTCCTACGGTCACGGGGTCGCTCTTCTCAATCTTTAGGTTAGACGCCGATCAAGACGGGAAGAGCGACTACGTCTTTGCGTTTGCAATGGATAAGACAGCAAAAAACCCTATTACTGGGCAGAACGTCCCAATCCTGCGTTTTCAATACTTTGACCAAAACCTTACGCCCCTGACAACCGTCGCTGCTAATGGGGTCCTCGAGTACGACAATCAAGTCTCGATCGTCTCCCAAAAATTTCAGTGGATGAAAGTTCAAGGACACCGAAAAGATTCTCCCTCAAAGAAGCAGGACTTCATAGTTCCCACATGGGTATCCCGAGGCACAACACCTCCTCTTGACAAGCCTCGGTTCGATCCCTGGAACCCCAAGCCCGCTGACCCGGTTCGGCTGCGGCTGTACTACCTAGCCCCAGAGGGCCTCCATGCAGTTGCCACCGAATCAAAAGATGCTTTTTTTGCAGAACTACTGGCTCCCACCACGGGTCTGCGGGCTGCAGGCCAAGTGAGCGCCCTCATTGCGAAAGGGACTGACTTCAACTTGAGTTTCGAGCTTGCAACGATTGATCACGGCAAGATCGCCAGCCGCGCGCCACTCGAGCTTGACTCGTTTAAGATGCTCGTGGGCTCTGGAAACGTGACGGCGATTCAATCACTCCACCCGGACACTCTCGTGAGCGGTACCGCTTTTAGCTCGGGCTCGCTGGGGGGCTTGCAGACCACGACGGCTATCCTCCAAGATGCTGCAGGCAAACAGACAGGTCAATTCGACTTTACTCAAAGGCCCCCGAGCCGATTGGAGTCGGTAACCCAGTTCTCGAGCCTCTCGCTAGGAGCCCAACGAAAAAGTGCATTTGCTCAAACTCATTACCAACTGCAATTCGATGATCTTGTAACGGGCGAGTCAGCCACTACAGGTCTGGACCGCTTTAGTTTTCTGCCTGCTTTTGTTTTCAACCTATCGTTCTTTCCTGTCGTCGTCAGGGACGAGACAGCGGCGCATCGTGCGGATCGACTGCCGGGCATGCTGGTGCCTGCGGGCCTAGGCGTTTACGATGGCAACGAAGTGATTTTGCCTCGCTACTCGGGCGGGCACCTCCAGGGCCTCACAAGGCCTGCGGCGCTTAGAATGGTGGCAGGTGCAGGATGCCAGGATCTCGGAGATCCGATCGCAGCCTCATCGAGCAATCCGACGCAGCTTGTTTTCTTCTGCGGAGATCGATTCCTTCGCGTGAGCCTAGGATACTAGGCAGACGGCCCGTTCACCCGGTTCCACACGTCCTGAACATCGATCGGGTTGAACCCAGGCTTGCCAAACTTCTCTCGGCAAAGCTCATAGACCGCGCGGTTATAGGGCGCATCCACTTTGTGGTTCTCCGCAAGTCCGATAAAGTAGCCATTGAGTGTCTCGAGCTCCGAGTCCGTCCCACCGCGCTGAATGATGTCTTGGGCCATGCTGCTCATCACCATCTTGCGCACGTTCTTCTCGAACTTTCGCCGGGTCAAAAACTGCGGCAGCTTGGCCGCTGCATGCATGAGAGCCCAAGAAGGCATCTCACCGAATCGGCGCTCGCGAAAGCCAGCCGCTTTGAGGATCTTTACGCCCTCATAAGTAAGGTTGGTGAGGAGCTTCTGAAAAAGCGCCTGATCTCCGATGGGCTTGAACTTATGACCCAGCAGAGTCGTGAGCGAATTAGTGAGATTGACCACCATCTTGGTGTGCGCAGCGTCCTGAAGCTGATCCGTCACCAGAGTCTCAACGCCTAGACCGAGAATAGAGGCGAGTTGGCGCATCTCATCGCCCAGACTGTTATCCAGGGTTCCGATCACCAGAGGTCCGCGCTTCTGATAGCCCACAACACCTGGCGCATCAACCCAGGCATTGTAGGTAACGATTCCATAAATGACGTTCTTAAAATACTTAGGAAGGATCTTCTGGTTCTCGACGCCGTTTTGAAACCCAACGACGATGACGGACGGATTTACCTTCGAGGCGATAAGTTTCGAGACGGCTTCCAAGCTATAGTTTTTTACGCACACCAAGATCACATCAGGTGATGGGACCTTATCCAGGTCATCGACTGCGAGAACCTTCACCGTCTCGCGATCCAGGGGTTTGTCATTGAGGTAATGAGTGATACCACCTGCAGACAACCTCCCTGCCACTTCGGCAGTATCGACGAGCCAAGTGTTCGCATGATGGGGCGAAACCCAAGCGCCAATCGTACTCCCTACGGCGCCCGCGCCAAAAACAACGATGTTGGGAAGGCCTAACACTCCGTCACTCCTTCTCTCTCAGTGTGAGGAAGATCAAATGCGGCATTCATGTGTTTCGCGAACCTGAATTGAAAAGGAGCTGCTTCGATCTCGAGTTCGCGAAGAGTTTGCGCGCTGGGGCTTCGGCCGATTTGGAGATACTCACGGTCGGGCTGAGAATTTTTCTTAAACAAAAGGCCCATGTTCTTCGTCACATTGAATTGGGCCTTAAATGCCGTGCGACTCACCAAATACTTGTCCTGAAGCCTAGAAAAAAGATTCGCCTTCACATCAAACTGAGTAGGAGTGCCCGCCATTGGGACGCGAAGCTCAAAGTAGGGCTTGCCATCCGACTCCATCGCAGTCGTCACGCAATCGCCGCGCTCTTCTCGAATGTCGATGTCTTGGGTAATTTTGGGAAGCCCCCAGATCTTGTTGCCGCGAATTTGATTCTCGATCGAAGTCACAGGCATACTGAAAACGTAATACCCAAAGCCGGGAAATAACCCACTTGCCACCATGGGGAGCACAGGCACGCTCAAAAGCGAATCAAAAAGTACGGGAATCATCATCGAGATTTCGTTGTAAGGCCAAACCTCCATGACATTCTTATATTCATAACAAGAGAACGCAACGAGCGATCGCCCCTGAGTCATCCGAATCGGCTTCATCCTAGGATGTGGCATCATGGCGAGCGCTTTTTTGTAGCTGCACATGAAGATGCCGATCGCGCAGGTCACATCGCTGTAGAATGTGGGGAACTGATAATTTTTTGAGATCTTGTCGTTCAGCCGGAGTGGCTTGGGCGCGTGGCGCAGCTCAAAGCGCGTAAAGAAAGGGTCAGCAAACTTGTCCAGGTTGTCGAGCATTCGCTCGTTGATTTCGGTGGTGGATCTCATGCTTCAATTGAAGCGCTTCTTGCGCGGTCTGTCCAGGCAGAAACTGCCCTCCTAAAACGGATCCCTCAGTCTGTTGATGTTGATCGAACAAATAGGATGATCGAGTTTTGGGACCACACGACACGCTTTTATGACGGTAGGCAATCTCTGCGCCTAGCAGTCCTTCATCAATTGAACGATAATAAAGAGGCGGCGAAACCCCCAAGGGGCTGCCACAAAAAAATGAATGCATTACACACCCGTCGTATTATGTCCCATGCTCTCGTGAGCGCGCTCGCGCTCCTCGCCACGCTCGCAGGCTGCTCTACACTCAAAAGCTGGTTTCACTCGCCCTCGCGAGCCGAGCGATTGACTGGGGTCAAGAAGTTCCATTATCAGCTCGGTGATCTCGTTGGTTTCACTGACAAACACTCAGCCGACCACGATACACTCTTCGTCATCGACTACTCGAAAGACGGAACCGACGTCGAGCGCTTTGGCTGGGCGGATGTCGCCAAACTCAAAGGCCGCGGCAACGTCGTGCTTGCCTACCTCAACATCGGCGAGGCAGAAGAGGTTCGTTGGTATTATAAGAACCTCCCAAAAAAACTGCTCAGCCCACAGAACTCAGCGCTTTCAGGCAAGCACACGGTTTACTACTGGGACCGTGCCTGGCAGGACATTATTGGGGCCGAGCACGAGAGCTCGCTATCCAGGATCCTCGCCATCGGATTCGATGGCGTATACCTCGACCACGTCGATGCGTACTCTCGATTCCCTGATCGCAAGGGCGCCGCGGCCGCCATGATCGCCTGGGTTGAGCGCATCGCCAACCGAGCGCGCTCCATCAACGACGACTTCATCGTCGTTCAACAGAACGCAGTATGCCTACCCGATCGCGGCAACTACTCTGAGCTCAGCGATGAGCAGCACGCAGCCTTGCTCTCGCGTTACTGGCCGGTGCTCGACGGGATCTCCGTCGAGTCTCCTTTCTTTAGCGGCGGGCAGATCACAAACAACGCCTACTCGCCCCAATCCGATACCCTTCGTTGCCTGAGCGAATATAGAAGCCGTCAAAAAAATGTCTTCGCGGTAGAGTTTCTCAGTGATCCTGAGAAGCAGGCCAAAGCCATGCAAGAGTTCTTGAACGCAGGCATCTTAGGGGTCGCCACCGATCGATCCCTCAAAGGACTGTTCTTCGCGCACCCAATAAATCATCAATAATATCGATAATTTCTTCTTTTTGATCAAACAGGTGAATGAATCTACCGAAACGTAAGCGAAGGAAGATGCCATATTTGAAATCCATCGCGCGCAAAAAACTCGAAGGCAAGCTCGTCGGCGGAAACTTCTCAGACCTCGCCAACTACTCTGATCTCTTCGAGAGCATGCATGATTGCGTTCTACTCCTAGACTTGGGCCCTTTTGAAGTTCTCCAATGCAACCCTGCTTGCGAGAAAACACTAGGAGTCAGCTCAGCCGATCTCGTAGGACAGGATCTGGGGTCTTTCTTCGACGAGTTCACTCAAAAGCGTCTCAACACTTTCCTTGCCGAGGCCTCTCGAGGCTCGATCGACCTGCGTTGGACTTCGACAATGACCGAAGTCACGCTCGAGCTTTCTGTTACGCGACTTGAACTTGCAGACTACTGCAGCGTGCTCCAACTCATTGCTCGCGACGTTACGGCCATTCGTGCTCAGCAAAAGGCCCTCGAATCGGCATCGACTACAGATGAGCTCACGGGAATCAGCAATCGTCGCGCTTTCAATCAAGAGCTCGACCGAGTCCACGCTGAGTCTCTGAAGTCCAGCCAGCCCTATGCGGTTTTGCTCATGGATGTCGACAACTTCAAGCTCTTTAACGACAAGAACGGACACGCTGCAGGCGACGTGGCACTCAAAGAGATCGGCAAGATCCTCAAGGCCTACAATAAGCCGGGCATATTTCCCGCACGTTATGGAGGGGAGGAGTTTGTCGTCGTCGCACACCCAGCGCAGCTGGACAAAGTCAAAGCGCTTGCCGAAGATATTCGCTTAACCGTGCAGAAGTCCCAGGTTCCTCACGCCGAGAAACAGCCTCTTGGATTCTTGAGCGTCAGCGTTGGAGTCGCTTTCTGGGAGTCCGGACAAACTTCTGCAGCAGTCTGCAAACGAGCTGACGATGGGCTGTATGTTTGCAAAGAAAAGGGACGCAACCAGGTTTGCCTGGTCGACAGCGTCACCCAAACCCAACCTCCCAAGAAGAAGTAGCGCAGATTCGCTTGCAGAGGATTTCGCATCTCGAATCTCAGATTTCCTGATTGCAAGCTTCCGGTAATGAATAATCACCCATCTCGAGACTTCCATCGTTGCCGACGGCAAGAACCATGTTCGCATGGCAGCGAGCGGCTCTAGAAAAACATGACTGTTGAGCTCAGAGGCTACATTCACCCACTCAGTAGCGACTCACATAGGCAGGACACCCATCTTGGGTATACAATTCATGATAGACAGGAGGTTCTCATGACGAGATCCCATTCTTTCAAACACATCGCTCTTGCTGCAGCCTTACTTATACAGACACCCGCTTTTGCCAAAAGCGACTCCGACCACCTCATCTCTATCAGTTCCGGCATCGCAGCGCCGTCGGACACCTCTGGTCTTTCAGAGAATCCTGCAGGACTCACCTATAATGGCAATCTAAAGCCTTTAGTGAGAGCCACGACCGAGAACACCGACAACATACCCGGGACAATCGGCGGCGGGATATTTATGGGCAACAACACCGTGGGTGGCGCCCTCCTTGTTGATCGCGGGCTGGTCGCGCCCGAACAAACCACCCTCAGCGCTGGACTCGGTGTGGATGTTCATGCGATCAACTCATCGATCGGAGCCTCATGCGATACGGAGCTAGGCTCCACCGTCCAGATCAGCTGCTCTCGGTTTGGCTTGATTCACTCTTTTGGGACCCACTCAAATCTGGGCGTGGTTCTTGGAACCGGCGACACAACTATCCTCGGCGCAGGCGTTGCAAGCGAGGTCATCAGCAACGTCACCCTAGCCATTGACGGAAGCTTAGCCACCGCAAGCAACGGCATAGCGATCAAGCCCGGCTTAGGCTTGAAAGTGACAGCCCTGGTTCTTGCAGTCGGCTACGGGATTCACTCTAGCGGAGGCAACTCCATGATTCGATCTGGAGCTTCGATAGGACTCGGCTACAAACCCAGCAGTAAGATCGAGATTCAAGCCTACTACGAACAACTCGCTAGATACTACCTAGGCGTGGCAATCGTTTTGTGAGCCGATGCTCTAGCACTCTCGAGAGCTCCGCGAACATGACAGGATTTGAGATGCAATCGCCTCACTAAAAGAGCATTGAGATACGGCAATCAAGGTCTAGCGCCAATAAAACTAGCTCACTCCTGCCCCGAGATAGGCATCCAACTTATCAAACGATCCTGTCCATCCGCCGGTCATGCCTGCCTTCGCTTTCACAAAAGCATCCAGCTCTTCACGCGTCGTAGACCCATGAGGCTCCCACGTGATGGTAACGCGTGTTTGGTCTACCCCTTCTTCCGAGAGCTCAACCGTTGTCAACATCGTCTCGGGCCAAACGGGAGCCATGGGATGACGGGAGACGTTCTCCTTCTCGTCGCAGAACTGCTGCGCGTAGACGATCCGATTCGGTCGTCGAATCTCGAGGTATTTGGCGCGACCATACATCGCGATGCCCGCGTCGTTATACATGCGATACAATGTGCCTCCGCCCACTTTGATTTCTGCGCGGATAAAATCCATCTTAAACCCAACGGGTGGAGACCAACGGCACATATGTTGAGGATCAGTCCACAACTCAAACACCGTATCGACCGGTGCACTGAACGACCGGTTGATTACAAACCTCTCTTTTCCCGAAGACTGCTTCTCTAAATACTCGGCAAGGCGGTCCCAAGTCGACTCACCTCCCGCCTTCTTGATGAACTTGCGAGTCTCCTCTGCAGCCTCCGGAGTTGGAAGCGCCATGCTCATCTCCATATTGGTCCTGCCGTTGGCTTCGCTGAAGTTCACTGTCACTCTGAACATCGGGGGCCTGTCTTCGCTGCCGCCGTGATCATACACAAGCCGTGTATACTTTTCTACCTCGTGGTAGATCGTCTTGTTGGGATAGTCGACTCCATCAGGGCCGTGCATGGTGTACTTCCAATGGCCACCCACCCTTAGATCCTTGCTATGCGTGGTAAGCGTAAAACCACGCGGCCCCCACCATTGGGCGACCTGTGCGGGATCGGTCCAGGCATCCCACACAGTTTTTACCGGGGCATCGTAGACCCTAAGAATCCTGATTTCATTCGACTTACTTTTTTCGGCCATTTTCTTTTCCCTTATTTTCACTCTTTGGAGCGACAGTTCTTAGATACGCCTCCAGGCGATCCAAGCTTTCTTCCCAAAAAGATCGGTATTGATTCATCCAGTCGGCAACGTCTTTGAACGGATCCCCATTCAGCCTACAGGACCGCCACTGCGCGTCTCTGGTTTTGGTGATGAGGCCAGCTTTCTCCAGAACTTTGAGATGCTTGGTGACGGCAGGTAGGCTCATGTCTTTGAGAAAGGGCTTTGCTAGATCCGAGACATTCGCCTCACCCTTCGAAAGCCGAGAGAGGATCGCTCTTCTCGTTGGGTCAGCCAGGGCAGAGAAGGTCAGGCTCAGTTGATCTTGCATCCTATATTAAACCCTATAGTTAATTAACCCATTAGTTAAATATTAGGCAAGAAAAAATATCGCCGCAAAGCAAACACGAGGATATGCCGGGTCAAATTAATGAATTGAAATATTGTGGAATTCTGCCCACCCCGCAAGCTAGAATCGAATCCTTGTCAGACCAAGAATTTCGATTTGAAGCGCAAGCCAGCAAGAGACGTCAACGAACCATCGGCGCCGTCGTGCTCTCCATTCTGATTGGATACCTTTTAGATATCGGGGCAGGCATACCTTTTCCAAGCGGAACGACACTCTCTGTCTCCGTCGCTGTCTTCATGGCGTTTCAGTTATTTTTCTCGTTCAGAGGGGCAAGATCGCTCGTCATCTCAGCGGGTGGGGTTACTCTTGAGCGCTCAACAGGCGGCAAAGTCCTGCGCCTCTCTTGGACTGATATTAAGAAGGCCGAGGTGCGTCGCTCACCCTTGGGCCAAGTCTGGAAATTTCATACGAAACAAGGCGAAATTCGATGGGCTCAAACGGACTTTGACGGAGACCAAAGACTGGAACTAGAAAAGGTTCTTCGGAATGCCCTGAACGCGCATGGAATTCGCTGCGACTAAAGCACTTATCAAAACCTCCCGCAGCTCCCCAGCTAAGACAGAGCCCCCTTCCCGCTGATCGATAGCGAGAATGAATAAGATACAATTCAGCCGACGAGCAGCCCATCCCATCAGCGCTTCGCCCCATTTCACCTAAAATACGGGCAGCCCGATAACATGGGGTATTCATGAGAGATCCTGCGATTCAGGCGATTCGCATATCAATTACCAAGCACAAGTGTTACCTTGCAGAGGTCAGTCAAGTTCGCTTCTATCGAGTCTGCGAGCATAGTGCTCCCTTCCTCCGTAGCGGCTCCCAAGCCTTTTGGAGGTAATTTATGGGTAAGAAACTATACGTGGGCAATCTTCCGTTCTCTGCAACGGATCAAATCATCAATGAGACTTTTTCTCAGTGCGGAACTGTTGAGTCCGCAACGATCATCATGGATCGTGATTCAGGTCGCAGCAAAGGTTTTGGATTCGTCGAAATGTCGACCGAAGCCGAAGCAGCCAGCGCGATCTCTAAATTCAACGGCGCTGATTACGACGGACGCGCTATGACCGTTAGCGAAGCAAGACCAATGGCTCCCCGCGAAAATCGTGGCGGCGGCGCTGGATACGCTCGCAGCGGGCGCGGCAATCGTTACTAATTCTTTTATTAGAACTTTAGTTCGCTGACCGGGAGAGGGCGTTAAAGCGCCTTCTCCCGGTTGCCATTTCATGTGTTGGCTGTTCACCGAAAGGACCTGGGGCATGAAACTTCTCACTCCCGACTCTCCCGTTGGCAAAGGGCAACTGCGATGTTTTCAGTGTCGACGCCCCTGCGCCATCAAAGAAGGTAGTTGGCATTCTCACGAAAATCAGCAGATATTCTTGTGCAAGGGGTGCGCAAGAGATCAACGAGAGCGCCCACAAAAACCCTAAGGACTCCATTAACCGAGAAGGATTCGTATGGCAAAGCCACTCGCAACCCAAGCAAAACGCAATCGTGAGCGCTCTCAACAAGAGCGACAACAAGAAAAAAAAGAGAAAAGATCGATTCGAAAAGAACTCAGAAAAGAGCGAGACAAGCTCGTTTCTGAGGGAACCGATCCAGACCTCGCCGGAATGGTGCCAGGCCCCCAACCCATCAATTGGGACTAGTCTTTGCAAGCGAATTGGGGAGATTTAGGGAAAGGACTCTGATGTCATTTTTAGAACGAGTCTTGGATCCACCGAGCTACGGATATTTTAGTGAGAATGGAAAACTCTACGTTCCTTCCAACCGGGAAATCTTTGAGGAGTTTCTCAGTCGCCTCAACATCTTCTCATCGAAAAAAAACTGGCTCTCTTTCTTTACCTGGTCCTCCAACCTAGCTTTTGCTCTCCCTTTGAGCATTTTCTTTCTCCACTACGCAAATGCCTGGCTCATCGGAGCCGGTTTTCTTTACAGCATGGTCATCATGGGTAGCCACGGCACCTTCTGGCTCCATCGCTATTGCACACATCGCGCTTTTAAATTCAAGAATCCGTGGATTGCAATGATCTGCAGAAATCTTGTCATCAAAGTCATCCCTGAAGAAACCTACGTTGTTTCGCACTATGTCCATCATCAAATCTGCGAAAAACCAGGCGACCCTTACAATGCCTATGCAGGTTGGCTCTATTGTTTTCTTGCAGACGTCAACCACCAGGCGATCCGAAAAGACCTAAATGAAGCCGACTACGAGCATCTTCGTCGCCTGATGAACCACACAGGGGTCAAACTCAACACTTATGCGCAATATCAGCGCTGGGGCTCTCTTTGCCACCCATTCTGGTCGATTGGGCACTACGCGCTCAACTGGGCGTTTTGGTATGGTGCCTTTTATTGGTTAGGTGGGCACGCTCTCGCAACAGCTCTTTTTGGCTGGGCGGGCGTATGGGCATTTGGCGTGAGAACATTCAATTTCGATGGCCACGGCAAGGGAAAACTCCTGCACCGCGAAGGTGTCGACTTCAACCCTGCTGACCTCTCGGTTAACCAGGTTTGGCCTGGGTACGTTGCTGGCGAGTGGCACAACAACCACCATCTCTATCCCAACGGTGCGCGTAGCGGGTTTCTCCCCTATCAATTAGATCTACCTTGGTTGCTGATTCGCTTCTTGAACAAAGCAGGGGCGATCACATCCTATCGAGACTACAGAGCTGATTTTTTGAGAGAACACTATTTGCCCTGGAAAGCGTCTAAGGATTTGAAAACAGTCGCCTGCTAGTTTGCTCCTGCCATTTCTAGTTGAAACCAAAGAGACTTGAGAACGGGTTCCTCCATCTCTAGTTAGGCAGAGCTCTGACAATTGCTGCATCGAACTTATCGTAGATGGGATCGAACCCATTCACTTCAAGATCAGTAAAATGATTTTGATGAGCAACGCTCAAACGCGAGGCCCATCAGCTTCCGCGGTCGTCAACGCCGATGATTTCGAGTGCGCGTTTTCAAAGGCTCCCGTTCTTTTTGCACGGCAAGTCCCATCAAATTAGAAACCCTTGAACCTCACCCGTGCGGTTTGCAATTAGGCCTTGCAATTACACCATCAGAACATATTTTATCCTATAACTACAAATACCTATCTAAATATATTTCATAAATAATGAATAAATTAGCCCATTCTTCATGAAATACATCTATTTTAAACCAAAACAATCCTCTATTAATTGACTCATCGCGATGCAACGAATATAGATCGAAGCCTCCGCAGCATTCGGATGTGCTTATTAAGTATGAGGAAACTATGAAAAACCCGACTCCGATTGCATGTATTTTTGCTTTTACTTTAGGGGCTTCCGCTTTGAGTCACGCAGGGGCTGATGGCAGTGGCGGCTCAAACCACATTGTGACTTTAGAATCTATGCTGCCTCAGGTGATTCAGGCAAAAGTGGCCATCGACTACGAGGCTATCCGCAAAGACATAGGAGACCGAGACAACTATGGGGAAGCGGTGATTTTGAAGGAAGGCAATTCCTGCCCTAGAGAATTGGGTGTCTCAAAGCAAGCGGTCTGTAAACCCGAAGACTTTGTAGCGCCCGAACAGTGGCGATTTCACCTCAGCTACCAATTAAGAAGGGAAGCAGACACCGGAGCTCTCTATTACGAACTAGACCCAGGTAACTACCTTGCAACCTACATCCTGGACGGCGTCGATCATTCGCTGGTCATCGCAAAGACACAAAGAACGGATAGAAAGCAAATCTTGGCATCCAAACACTACCTCTCAGGATCCAAGCTCCACCTCGATTTAAGCAACGAACTCTATATCGGCATCAATGGATGGAAGTGGAGAGCCTATGGCACAACAGAGTGGATTACGGAAGCTGATGGAAGCTCTCTCCGCCAATTCTGGCAACACGCGCAGACCCCGCAGTCTCGACACATCCACTGGAAAATCACCTTTGGCTCTTCTCCTTCTAAAAGAAGCGAATCTCTCTCCGAGCGCTTCTTTAGAATTGAAAGAACTTTGGTCGCCCAAACCGATTTCGGATCCGCATCATCTGTAAAGAAACTCGAACAGGATCTCATCACGCTCGAGTCGCTCCAGACAGACCTGATCGAGATCCCAGCGCCCCATACTTCGTCGGAAAAAGCGCTAAATCGCTACTTTATTGCCCGCCTCGAAGCCGAGGCAAAACAATATGCTAACCTTGCTAGCTCTGTGTTGGACGCTCAAGGGGCCTGCAACCCTTCGATCTATGAAAGGCTTGTCACTCAACTCGAGAACTGGAACCTAGGAAGCGCCTCGTACTTCTACGATCTCCAAGAAGACGCCGGTCTCGAGTTCTCAGCTCAAACTAAGCTCACCGCTCAGGGCATCCGCCAGAAGTTGAGAAGATCCCTGAAGAAACGCATTACGCCCTACTGCGACGCTCAGAATGAGCAATCGAAGATCAACTTCATCCTCAATGACTGAGCTCTATCGAGATCACATCCATAAAATCACTCGTGGTTTGGCCGAAGCCGCATCTTTGTCGGTTTCGGCCATATCTCTTTTCTACCTAGTTTCTCTGCAATCCGCACATGCGCAGCCCAACGAGTTTGATTGCGCTGCCAGATTGCAAATCGTTCTTCACTTTAAAATTGACCAACTCCGAGGCAAACCCGGACAAGAATCATTCGATCCACACCGGATATCAGCTCAAAAAAACTCGATCACCCAAGGAGCCGCAGTCGACTATAGGCTTCTAACGAGAGAACTCAACGAGCAAACCATCGGGCTTAGCACCG
>JACCDG011337992.1_pt1 | contig 35230 bp, 30 predicted proteins | sample 7442471 | NCBI WGS metagenome assembly JACCDG01 (sample SAMN15323444, study PRJNA562643) | freshwater metagenome | isolation source: river surface water | place: USA:Blue River Watershed | collected 2017-08-17 | reverse complement strand
GTACAACCAGCTCGAGAACAGTTGGCGTCCGTGGAGCAGAGGAATCAGCAATTGTCGGTAAAACTGGCGCAGGCCATGGAGCAGAGTGCGTCGCTCGTCCAGGAAAATCAGGATATCGCCGGTAGGCTGCAGAATGCACAAGTCACTGTGCGGGAGCTAGAAACGGAACTGGTAGCAGTCAATGCCAGACTTGGGGCTCACGAACAAATCCTGCAAGGGCTCAAGCTGGTACCGTTATCTGACATGGGGAGCGATACCAAGACCGATGGCGGTTCATTCTGAAAACGTAGCCAGGGCATTTTCAGAATTACCTCAATAAAACATATGCTTGCAATGAATTTCGTGTTTCTATCATGAATCCCGGCCAACCCTCAACCAGATCGTGGAACGCCACGGCTCGATTCATCACCTGCAGTGCAGCGCGCCCTGTAATCACCATATCTGGTCTGCCGCCGGTCTGGAGCCGATTGTGGATACCGCCCGTTGCAAGCTGCTCTCACCGGTGCCGTATTGCAGTGAATGTGGTTGTGTAGTCCGCCCCAATATCCTGATGTTTCAGGACATGGGATGGCTCGAATCGCGCACCGATCTGCAATTGCTGCAACTTGAGCGCTGGCTGGAACGGGTGCCTGATCCGCTGCTGATCGAGATCGGCGCTGGCAAATCAGGCGCCACAGCGCGCAATCTGGGCCGCAAGCATGGCGGCAGGCTGATCCGGATCAATCCGGACGAGCAGGTCTTTGGCGACGAGCATCTGCTTCAGCTGCCCTTGGGAGCACTGGCAGGGCTAACGGCGATTGATGCCGTATTGGCGGCAAGCTAGGTGCGAAATTGGGTCTGCATCTGTTTATTGACGACCTGCGGCAACCGCCCTCGGAAGAATGGGTCGTTGTCCGGAGTTTCGACGAGGCGCTCGCCTTTTTCGATCGGTACGGTATACCGCAGCGCATCAGCTTTGATCATGACCTTGGTGAGCAGCAGGGGCAACTGCGGCCAAGCGGAATGGACATCGCCAAGGCTATGGTTGAAGGGGTGTTGGATGGTCGCTATACATTGCCCGATGGCTTCAGCTATCAGGTGCATTCGGCCAACCCGGTGGGCAGGGCCAACATCATCGGGCTGATGGATGGCTTGCTGCGCTACGTTAGTCAGGGGCGGACCTGAGCGGCTGCAAGTCAGAACTTTGAACAATCTGCCCCAGCTGATGGCGCAATTGCAGTTCTTCCGTTTTACCAAATCCAGTTCGCAGGTTACATACAATCAACTGCGGGCAGGGTTGCGGGTAATGAAATGCCATATCGTCGAGCGCCAGCCATGGCGTCTGCAATCCGGCGTATTTTGCTAGAAACTGCTGAATTTCGCGGTAGCGGCGAAACGGCTTGCGATCATCGATACAAGTCGTCACGCCAATGATTCTTGGCGCAATCTCCTCGCAGAAGAACTGGCGTAGCTCATTCAAATCGAAACTTTCGCGCCAGCTCGATGTAATCACGATGTTCACACTTGGGTAGTCACGTAATAGCGCCTCCAGCCTGGGCAGGCTGCTGAAATACTGATGCCGATAATGCTCGTGTGGATGCAGTACGCCATCAAAATCAAGAAACAGCAGCGGTCCGCTTATTGGCTTGTGTATCACGGTATAGCCTTTTCTCTCGGGCCGGCAAGCGCTGCTTCGCTTCGTGCCCCTTCCAATTCGTTCCCCTGCATGATTGCTTGGCATGGCGACAGAAATTGTCGCATTGGCCGGGATAATCAATGTATGAGCGCGATTGAGGTCAAGTGCTCATCCCATAGATCGAGTGAACCTGAAAAAGGAAAAGCACCATGGCGAGAAAACAGCACAAACCGGCTTTACTGATCGTTGAACAACCTTGGTGGCAGTTGTCGGAGAAACCCTGTCAGGAAAGCGTGTTGCCATATCTGCAGGGACTGGCAAAGCGCGTCGACTGTGAAACCTATTACGCTTCGTTTTTCGATCTGGCGAGCTTGCGCACCAGCCTGGCCCACCTGGCTGAGGCCGGCGTCAATCATACGGGTGGGGAGACCTATCTCTATATCGCTGGTCATGGTTCCGGGCGGCGTCTGGGCGGTGGAGAAGGGCGCTCGATCAATGTCGCATCCCTGATTATCGAATTGAAAGTTTTGGCTGGTTTGTTGCAGCAATTTGGTGCACCGCTTACCGGCGTGATCATCGGCAGTTGCGAGCTGGGAAGAAATGACATCGATTGGGCTGTAGCCATGCAGGGTACATCGCTGCGCTGGATTGTCGGTTATCGCCACAGCGTTGAATGGTTCGCCTCCACACAAGTCGATCTTGCGCTACTGCATTCCGCGCTGCAGAAAGGGGGCATCATGACTACCGATGGGAAATGGCAAATGCTGAGCGATTTCCGGTATGCGCTGTCGCTGTTTAGTCGGAATTACCGCATTCATCACCGCATCAACGAACATGGCAATACGGTTTCCAGTGCTACCTTGCGTGAAACCCTGGTGATCGTAGGACAGCCAGCTGGAAGTGGTCAGAGGCCGGTAGTGTGGGATGGCCAAGATATTTGGCCAACGGAGTCTGCTCATGAATAAAGTCAATGCGCATACGACTTGCCTTGCTAGCGACGCTCGCCGCCAAGGCGCTGATCGGGCATGCGGGAATATATTGCAAAACGATCGTGTTTCGTCTGAGGCGAATGGCAGTGGTATTCCCGATTATAGCCAAACGCCGCCCTCACTCCCCAGGGTGTCATCACACATGGAGCCAATATGTTCGAAATAATTGTCAAACTAATGGATTTATCGCTTCAGGCATTTTTAACGCACCCGCCAGGCAAATCTGACAACAAATGCAAAACACTCTACTGGTTGTATTTGGCAATGAATGAGGTGATCAGAAACGCGGGTGTGGTAACCGAACATTATCTGCCTGTCAGCTGGGAATCAGATTTCTTGGTAAATACAAAGAGTTTTGACACGCCGATTGAGAAATGGGTCGTTATTACAAACGGCGACTTTGCCAGGCTCACTCAATCGGTTAAAAACCTCCTGGAGCGATCTATCGCATATCTGAATTCTGATTGTAGCTCGGAATTGGATGGAGGACTTGTGTTGTATTTAGGCCATAAATCTATATGGGCGGGAAGGTTTCTCGCATTTCTTGATGTCGGGACGCTAACGGACGACGGCAGCAAATTGATTGCTAAATCACTTGATATCGTTGCAATCAGTGAAGGTCGGCATGGCGCAAAAATCTTCTCGCAAAACATCGGCTCGTTAATGGGCGTTAGCGAGTTTGATACATCCAGCCAGGATAAGCGACTCAAATTAGTGGAGAAAGGGCGAAGCGACATACAGCGGATGAGGAAAATTGCGCAGCAGCTCCGGATATTTTTAGAAAAGAATGTCACCGTGGAGCAACTTCTGTGAAAGATGACGTACTTTCAAGCGGCCTAACTTCAGCTATCCTGGCAGGCTGCTGAGAAACTCTACAACCCATGCAGGCCGAGGGTTTGGAGGCAAAATAGGTGCTGACCGATCTCCTATTTTGCCCATTTCCCATGCCCGGTCAAGAGATCCGTAACGGGTGTTATGCAAAGCGAGAGCCGACGAATAATGATTATTCGTCGGCTTTGTTGTTTACAATGACAGTGTAACAATCGTTATTAGGCGGGCAATATGCGAACTTTGACCTTAGAGCAGTTCCGCGCCACGGTGGAAGCAGGCGGCGTGCTTGGGGTGAGCCTGAAAGCCCAGGGTGGGGCGTTTTATGTAGACGTTGAAACCCGACGCGGTGAGGCGGTGCTGGTAACGGCTCGCGAAAAGAAGCCACGGGCGTTTGCAGATCCACGCCGCGCCCTGCTGTTGCTGCGTGATATCGGGATTCTGGAGGCGCATATCGATACCAAATCATGGCGGCCAGAGGAGCAGGAAACCTTGCGCCCATCGCGACCAGACCGGTCGGCGGCGATGAAGGATACCTTTGATGCCGCTGCGCAGTCGCGCTGGATGGCGGAGCAGGTGCAGCAGGCAGCAGCGCGGGCGGATCGTCAGGATGCAGTGTGGCATGACGCGGAAAGCGTCTTCGACTCTTTAGATAAAGACCTGGAGGCGCGGATTGCGGGTCAGGCTGCTGGATGAGGCGCAAGCGGATTTGCGCCAGATTTATACCTGGATTGCAGAAGATAGCCCGGCCTCGGCGCGTAAAGTGGCGGCCAGTATCCGGCAGCAGGTTTTAGGGTTGGCCGATTTCCCGCTGGTGGCGCCGGTCTATGAAGAGGTGCCGGGATGTCGGCGACTGGTGTTGTTGCCGTATCCGTATGCGGCCTTTTATCGGGTGAATCAGCAGGCGGGTGTGGTGGAGGTGCTGCGGGTGTTGCATACGGCGCGGCAGTGGCCGGCGCCATGATTATTGGTTTTCTGGACGAAAAGGGTGGTGTAGGTAAAACGGATTCGCTGTCCGCCATTAAAATGGAGCATTGGCTGTCAAAATTGTTGTAATCCAATGCGACCGCATACCGGGCAATCTTCCCAAAATGTGGCCGCATTCAAGTTGTCGGCTGTGCTACGACTGCAGCGACGCAACAAATTCATAGATCACTGCCGTATCCAGCTTGGTATTGGGGTCTTGTGGCAAGTCCTTGACTATATAAGCCTGCAATTGATTCTGCAGCTCGGTCTTGCTGATTTTGATGCTGGCGGGCATGGCCTGCCTGCCATATTCAACGGCGGTACGAGGGGGATATCCTTTCACCGCTCCCCAGATGGTCAGCCAGATACATTGCATCAGCTTGCAATCAACGTCGGCCTGTTCGTAACTCGAGATCGCCGTATTGGCATATATCTGGAGGTCCTCCGCCTCAAGATTCCCATCGCAGATCAATTGCAGCATATCCAATGCAAAATCGCGATAGGGCAAGTGTTCTGTTGCAGGAAAGTTAGCCAGGATGTCGGATTTATGTGGCATATGGACATCGGTGTCTATGCTCAGCAAGCCGCCTCTACGCGCTTTATCCATCAATGCGCCGAGCATGACCAGCCAGCTAATATAGGTTTCGCGTTCATGGGTCATGATTGACTCCTGATGTGTTTGTTCAGAATTTCCGTATCGATGATCTCATCCAGGATTCGGGCCACAGTCATCAAGGCGTCAACACCCATCTGCAGCGCTTCTTTGCTGGCTTGATCAGGCTTTTTGCCGTGCCATTTTTTGGTCAGATCATCCATCAGCATGGTGCCGGCACGATATGAGCAGTTGTCCACCAGCTTCTGGATGATTCGCGCATCACTCATGATCCACATGAAATCGATCAGCTCTTCCGCCTGTATTTCGCGGAGAAATATTTGTACCTGTCTGTCTTCAATGTCACGAATGATCTCGCACGGAAACCGCAGGGTGTTGATCCATGCCATATTCGCTGTTTGCCCATGGCAGATGGCCTGTGGATGCAGGCTCTGCTGCAGCAGGTAATGGGATAGGGGGGAAATCGTGATGGCAATGTGGCCATTGCTGCCGCGAAAATTCATGCAATAAGTGCCATCCGGCTGCGTGCTAATGTGGTCATACACCGCCGCGCTGCTCACGTTGAGCCGGCTGCCGCAATACTCGATAGCGAGGTTTTGTTGCTTGTTCATGGCCGTCCTTTCATTCGATGAGTCTTCCGGATCTGCTTGCCCGGATCTCAACTCTATTACGCGGGTGAGACGCTTCGCGTCGCATCTGTAAAAGGCATGGTTGGACATGGCATGTCCGATGGCTGGTTTAGCCTTATTGGTTCTCACCGAGGAGGCCGTGATGATGAGTGATGATCAACCGCTGAATGAGGGCTATATCCATTATGCGCGAGGGGTAGGCCATTGCCGCCAATGGCTGGCATTTCCGGTAGAGATGAATCCGGGAGCGCATGCCGTCAGGCCACTGGATAGCTATCCGCTGTTTTTGCTGATGGAGCTGCGCGATGGCCAGCTTGCTTTTCTGGCTCTGCATGATCGCGGTGTGATGCTCAAGCCGGAAGAGATTGCACGATGTCTGGCAAGCCGCGTGATGCCGGGGATTGGCGAGGTTTTCCGCCATCAGCGTTGTAGCCAGCTATTGCAGCAGGCTTCAGGTCTGAATCTGCAAAGTGGCGAGTATCCATTGTTGCCAGTGCTGTCTGATGCAGATCACCTGTTGCCGCTCATCCCCAAGCCAATGCGGGTTGCCATGGAAAGGCTTGCAAACGAGAGACAGATAGACAGGCAAAAACTGCTGCAGGATCTGCTGCTGCAAACAAGCCGATTCAGAGATGCGCTGGCTTCAGAAAGCTGGCAGATACCGGCCGAGAGCATGCCCTCGTGTTCAATCGGTGGTTTCAATACCCTGACAGGCAATCACGAAACGCGCCGGAACCGTATGCAGTTTATTCGCCAGTTTCCCTGGCTGTTATCGTATTTTTCACCTGAGGCACTGGATCGGGACAGCGTGTTTGCCGAGCAGGCCGCACATCTGCGGCGCGCCGTTGATTGCGGGGAAAAATTTCTGGCTTTACTGGGTACCCACCTCAGGCTACCTGTTGAGGTTGTACGCTGGGCACGTGGCTTATCGCCCGAACGCCTGGTGCCACAGCTTGCCGACTGTTTTATCGAGGTGCTGCGTTGCCTGTCACAGCTTGCACCGGAAAAGCGCCCGACTACGCCAGAGCAGTGGCGCATATTGGCACACCTGTATCGGGAGCTCTCAACCGGCTTGCCGGATAGCAAAATGACGTGGCTCCGTGCTTTTGCGGCATATGGCTGGGAAGAAACAGAGAACCGATTCAGAAAGCAGCAGTGGCCACTGTCGGCAATCTACGATACACGTGACTATCTGCGCGAAGTTCGGCGGGTGCTAGCCTTACATCCGCGTGGTGCTGCGCTCACCGGCCTGGATTGCCGTGAGTGGGTGCATCAGCAGCTGGAGCAGGCATTGCAATCCACCTCGCCGTTTCTGGTGATTGCCGCGTCCATCCGCTGGCACCGATCTCACGCGACATCCATGCCGCAACCAGAGAGCGAGTATCAAGCTGTTGATGCCAGGGGACAGCAATGGCCTGTTTTGTTTTCCGGTGAGCTACCGTTGCGGCACCATGTTTGCCGCTTTTTGCAAAATCAGCAGGAGCTGGCTGCAGAAGGGCTGGCCTTGCAGCACTGTGTCGGCACATTTGTTGGCGAATGTAGTGCCGGGGCCGCGCATATTCTCAGCATCCGCAGTCGCGATCGACTGCCGTTGGCAACGGTTGAGCTGCGTCTGTATTGTCGTAGCGGCCAATACGGTTTCGACGTAATGCAAAAACGTGGTTTGGCCAATGCGCCTATCTCATCCAGCGAAGAGCAGGCGCTGACTTCCTTTCTGCAGTTGGTGCATCAACCCCGCCTGCAGGCAAGGCTAAAGCAGCTGCACGCACAACAAAAAGCTGTCGGGTCACTGCATCAACGTTTGCCTGATGGCACACCGGCACCGCCCGATGCCGAGCGACAACAAAAACTGTTGACCAGTTTGCCCAAGCAATGGCGACGCACACTGTTTGCTGAGAGCCAGGCGATTCTGCTGTAACTGGACATAATGCGTCGCAAGCCTGGCGCAATATGCATGGGTGTTCTTCTTTTTATAGCGAGCCAGATCATGATCAAGAAAATGTATACCAGTGAAAGCCACCCTTTGCGCATCGATGCGATTCCGGTAGGGGAGCAGGGTGGTTTGATCGGCGTGACATTGTGCCCGGGCAAATACCAGCACAATGCCATCTCCGGAGACTGGAACCGGAGCCTGGCGCTGGACGTTGCCGCCATCCGGCAATGGGGTGCCAATCTGGTGATTTCGCTAATCGAAGATGCGGAATTCAGCGAACTGCGGGTTGAAAAACTGCCTGACATGCTGCGTGAAGCAAACGTCGAGTGGATGCACATGCCGATCGCCGATTATGCCGCCCCCAATCTGGAATTTGATTTGCGTTGGGAGAAGCTTGGCCCGCAGTTGCAGGCCCGGCTGAACCAGGGAGAACGCATTCTGGTGCATTGCAAAGGCGGGCTAGGGCGTGCCGGCACCATTGCCGCCAAGCTGCTGATCGAACGCGGGATCAGCGTGGATGAGGCCATGCAACTGGTACGCAAGACCCGCAGCCCCGAGGCCATTCAGACAACGGAACAGGAGCAGTATTTACTGCGTCTGGCAAGGCGCTAGCCGGCTGGTGAGAAACACCCCATTGTCTGCGGATTATGTTCTTCCTGCTGTTTTTTCGGGCGGAATGGATGGGCGGCCGGTATGCGTATAGCGTTCGGACAGGGCGCTCATGCTGGCGAGGATGCCATCAGCCTGTGTTGCGGTTGGCCGCCAGCCGAAATGCCCGAAATCGTTCACTGTCTCTGCCAGAGCCGCCTCTGTTCTCCGTTTGGCCTGCGGTTAGGTGCAGATCGTGGCTGGCATAATCAACAAATTACGCGCGCCGGATCATCGTCAACCAAGGCCAGCGCTCAGGCATCGAATGCCACCAGAGCATCGTCAATCGTTACTTGACCGTATCGCATTCGAGATACATAATTGCGGAAACGGAGGATTCGATCATGGCCCATTCCACGATGCTGCACGTCCGGGTGGACGACGAAATCAAGACGCAAGCCAGCGAGGCACTGGCAGCTATGGGGCTGTCGGTATCTGATGCCGTGCGCATCCTGCTCAAGCGCGTGGTCAACGACCAGGCCTTCCCGCTGGAGTTGAAGGTGCCCAATGCCCAGACCCGCGCGGCGATGGAAGAAGCCCGCGCCATGGCCAAGGCGCGCTCCGCCCGTTTTGAGTCTGCAGACGCCCTGATCGATGACCTCGAAAAAGCCCGCCAGCAGTAAGCGGGCACTGTTGCCCAAGGCGAGCGATTACACCAAGACTTTCCTCAAAGACTGGGAACGCCTCTCGCGTTCGGGCCGCTACGACATGAAGCGGCTGAAGGAGGCGATGTTGCTGCTCATTGGCAACGATGCGCCGCTGGGCCCCGAATGGCTGGACCACCCGCTCAAGGGCGATTGGGCTGATCACCGCGAATCTCATATCGGCGGCGACTTCCTGCTCATCTACCGCCTGGATGGCAACACCATCATCTTTGTACGGGCTGGCACGCACTCTGAATTGTTCGAGGAGTGATCCGTGGCGATTGAATCACTGTCGGCTTTCACAAAATCCGCCCGTGAACGCTGGGAGTCAATCCCCGCCGACATCTGCCAGCGACTGCTGTCCAACGTCTGGTGCGGCCACTGCTGTCACGAAACAACGATCACCAATTTCAGCGGCATTATCAAGGCTGGCGATTTGCTGCTGATGGGCAAGTGATAACCTGTTCCAAGCGTTTTGGATGTTGTTGACCGATGACGATGGACAAGGGCGGCTTCCAAGCCCACGAGGCTGCCAGGTAGATGAGGTTTGAGGCGCAGTGGAACGTAAAATGCAGTTAGGTCATTGTCATAACGTGATCTACTCCAGAATAGCCGCCCCTCCTGCTTTGCCCAGTAGTAGTCGTACGAATCGAGATTGAGGGTTGGCCGGGATTCATGATAGAAACTCGAAAATCTCCGCAACTACATGATTAAACATCAAGAATCCGAAAGTCCTCTCTCAGCGGTTCGGCTCGGCGTTTGAAGTCGAGGACGTGCTCGCCATATCGGTTGATGTGCTGCAAGCGGTAAGGCGCCAACTCCCGCCAATCCCGCAAACATCTCCTGAGACACTGATACCCTTGAACAAATGATCGGCATTGGCGCTGAAGGTGAGTTCTGACTCGCCCAGGCTAAAGCTACGGCTACCTGGACCTGTTTCGTCGCCAGCAGGTAGAAAGCCTTGCCGCCGATAGGTGCTTGGATCTTGCGACAGATTGCTGTAAGTGCCAGTCAGAATAGCCGAGATGGCAGGGTTAAACGCGTTATCGGAAGTGGTGCCTGTGGCTTCTGGCCTGGCTTCTGCCTGCTGCAAGCGGTTTTCCAGTGCCTGCATCTGTTGCTGTAGTGTCTCGACTCATCCGGCTCCCATCATCCAACCGATGGAAGACATCCCATTTCCCAATGCACAAAGGCAGTCGGGAATCTTCGCGCAAGCTGCCCCCCCCAAAAAAACAGGGTAGCACGCTATAAAAAATTGAATTGTTCAGCGCTTCCCTAATGGGCGGCGGCAAGCTTTCCTTCCCTGGTGACCGATCAGGGCTCCGCCGCGTACATCAACTGTCGCTGGTGCTTCAAAGCCAGCAGTACAACGTCAGTGTCAGAGTGGGCGTACAAAATAATGAATTGCTGGCCGACAACGTACTCGCGTAGTGAAGGCAATCCAGCTTGCTCAGCCAGTTGCTGAACCGCGTTCGCCTTCAGCGTAGCTTGTGCAGATTTTGCAGACAGAAACCGTGCGGGCCTACCGCTAGCTGGTGACCAGGCCAGGATTGCGATCATCTCTCGGATGTCAGCCTTCAATTTGCTCAGCCGTGACTCTGCGCTGTCTGCATCCTGGACCAGAAAGAACTGGTGAGCAGCATCGAGGTTGGCAAGGAAGTTCGGTGCGGCTTCGACCTTGGCGTTTAGGGGTAATGCCATTAAGACAACGCCTTCATCAGGTCAGCGTTCGATACACGATGCCCGGCCAAAACCTCACTCAAACCGGCTTCAGCTTCGGTTAGCAGGACTAGGCTGGCGTGTTCTTCTTCGAGCCGATGATAGTAGTCCAGGCGTTTCGCATCAACCAGCGCCACGTAAGCAGCCCCGTTCTTGGTTAGAAGCTTTTCAGCACCGGAGACCACATCATCAGCCAACTCGGTCAGGCGGGCGCGAGCTTCGCTGATGGGCACAACATCTTTAGCGGTGAAGCTCATGGCAACATCCTTTAATAAATACGTTAACGTTTATTGTAGCAGACACGGTGGTGTTGCAGTTGTTGCGCCAATTACAGCGTTTAACTGCAACTAAAAGCCGCTATCGACCATCGGCAGATAGCTGCCATGCGGGTTTTCTGGATGTTGCTGGACGTCTTGGTACTAGTAATTGGTGGCGGCCGGTTGACCACGTGCTGACCGATCTCCCGAGCTTATAAGTACTGGTGCGGGGCGCTGCGGGCTTGCGAGTGTTTGTCACCGCGAGAGCAGTTCAACGTAGGCCTGGTAGCTGTAACTCCGGTTCTTTTTCTGCCCGGTCATTTCCGTCACGATGCCCAAATCTTCCAGCACCTTGACCGCCGCCGTCGCCGTAGGGAAGCTGGTATCGAGTTGCTGCCTCACGCGTTCAATGGTGAAGCGCGGCATCATCGGCAACATCTCGAACAGTCGGTAGCTGGCCGGGCCTGCCTTGGCGGATTGCAGCAAGCGCCTGCGATCTGTAGCCACCAGACTGGCGACCTCGATGATGTTTTTTTCCGCATCACCAGCGGCTGTAGCGACACCTTCCAGAAAGAAGATCACCCAAGACTCCCAGTCCCCATCTGTGCGGATAGCCGACAGGCGACGGTAATACTCCGCCTGGTGTTGCTTGAGGTAGCCGCTGAGGTACATCAAAGGCTCGGACAGCAGCCCCCAGTGTTCAAACAGCGCCGCGATCAGGAGGCGGCCAATGCGCCCGTTGCCGTCAAGAAACGGATGGATGGTTTCAAACTGTGCGTGGATCAGCGCCACCTTGACCATCGGTGGCAGGTCCTTCGCTTCGTCATGGATGAAGCGCTCCATGTCGGCCAGCAGGGTTGATACGTGCTCCGGCGGCGGCGGTACGAAAACCGCATTGCCGGGCCGTGTGCCACCAATCCAGTTTTGCGACCGGCGCAGCTCCCCGGGGTGCTTGCCTGCGCCGCGCGCCCCATCCAGCAGGCGTCGGTGCGCCTCGCACAAGAGCCGTACACTGATGGGCAGCCCTTTCGGATCGCGCAGTTGCTCCTGTGTCCAGCGGAAGGCACGCAGGTAGTTGGTCACTTCCTCCACGTCGTCGGTATTGCTGATCTTGAAGCCTGCTTCTTCGTCGAATAGATCGGTCAGCGTGGCCTGCGTGCCCTCGATCTGTGACGTGAGTAAGGCTTCCTTGCGGATGGCGCTGTACAGCAACCAATCTACCGACGGCACCAAGCCTGACACACCCGCTAAACGCGCAAGCGCCAGTTCTGCCTGCCGATTGAGGTCATTGAACACCTCGGGTGACAGGGCGGGCTCAGCTGGCGGCAAGGCGTGGGGCACGAAGGCACGCACCGACTCGCCCAGTATCGTGGAAATTGAGTAGGTCCCAGTGGTGCGTGTCATTGAAAGCTGTCTTTAGTAGAGTGCTATCAAATTAAAGCATTCTTTAGTGTGAATGGCAACGATTAAAGGCTGCTTTCATTGCCTCACGGCGAATCACTTCGCCCGTTTTAGGACAAGTGCCTCTGCCGAAAGCAAGGGCTCAGTGAGTTTGCTTGGCGCTACGTCACCAGGCCCAACTCGCTGTGCCACGCTGCAAGGTGAGAAGGCTGCTGTAAGGCCACGGCCAAAGTCTGGTGTACTTCGTGATGGGTTCGCTGTGCCCCAGATCTGCCTGCCATTGCTGCACATAGGACTGAACATCGGCCACGCTATGCCTCGCTTGCGCGCTTCGGACTCGATGCCGTTCGCGGCGGATACCCGGTCGCATTGATCACGAATGTAGTCGCGACCTGTTCCTCTATTCCCGAGGGAGCTGAAGAGCGCCTGCCGTGGGCGCCCGTCGTGAGTGTATTCAAGCTCAACGTCATGCCGCTGACGTTCCCGTCAATATTCTGAAAGCCATTCGGCGAACGCATGAAACAGAAATGGATAGCCTTGGGTGATTTGATGAGCCTGGCTGCGGCCGGCGTGCTTCTCTTCTATAGGTGAGATGTCAGCTTCAAGAAGTGGAGTGGCCGCTCAGTTGGCCGTTTAACCAACAACTGGCAATGGCAGCAATTGGCCGAATTCAGCCATGGATACAGATAGCTCACACTTCCCACGGATTGATAACGGACACCCCGCCCGCTTCGAAGGGGGCTGTATCCCGCGATGCCACGATGAAACCCCGTGAGGCCGCAATCGCGGCTATGTAGCCATCAGGTGTTGGAAATCCTCGTCCACCGGTCTTTGCGGTGATGGCTAACCCGGCATAGTGCCGAGCGGCATCAACGTCGAACGACAATACTCGATCCCTGAATAATCCCATCAGGCCGTCCAGAGTCTGTGCCAGCATATCTTTGCGTTTACCTGCAGGGAGTGCCGCAATGCCAAACAGGAGTTCGGCCAGTGTCACGCTGGATAGGTAAAGCGTTTCGGCAGCCTGATTGTTCAGCCAGGCCCGCACGGCCGGGTGGGGTTCAGGCTTCATCGCTTCGGAAACGACATTGGTATCGAGGAGAATCATTCAAACCTCAGGGGCTCAGCGGGCGTCGTGTCTTTTACCTGCTCGAATATCTCGAAATCCTCATTGCTCAGACCGATTTGGCGGCCCAATGCGGCCAAGGCATCTCCCACGCGAACACGCGAATCCGGCTTGACCGCCATGGCCAGAATCTCGCGCACTTCAGCCTCAGTGCTGTGCCCATGTTGAGCGGCCCGCACACGTAGCGCGCGGTGCACATCATCGGGTAGATTGCGTACCGTCAGCATTGCCATAGCATCACCTCATAAAAATGCATTCCACGCATTCATATTAATATTGTGAATGCATTTCAGCAAGAAGCATCGGCATGTCGTAAAACACTTGTTTTACGACATGCCGCAACCAAGCAAGCAAATGTCAACAGATTTCCAATGCCAGCAATTCGGCTACCGTCTAACGACGTCGAATGAGTCTGACTTCACCGGCATCAATCAGCACTTCCGGGGTCAGCCTAAGCACCGATTTGTCGTGCAGAAGTCGCGTAGAAGTCTTCAGGGTTGCTGAACAGACCTGAGACCACACTGACTGCCCAAAGTAGTTGTCGTGTAGATTGTCGGAAATAAGTCGTAGCGTGGGCCATTGCCGTGTGAATCCTGCATGGGTTGTCGCAAATCAGTTGCAAATCAGTCGTAGCGATGGTGAGGGGGCTTCGTAACAGAGAACTCCAAATCTAACTCAGGGTGAGCACATCCCTGATGGAGGGAGGGCTTTAGCATTATGCCCAAATCGGCATTAAAAAAATGCCGCTATTTCTGATTGTGAAAAGGCCGCCGAATAGAGAGGTACAGCAAAGTCTATTGAAATCATGGGTTTTACCCCCGATTTGAATTGCCCGTATGAGGAGAACGAAAAATTCTGTCACTTGACGGGAGGTGAAACGCGTGGGTAACATTGCACCACTTTTAAAGTGGTCACGCCGTCCTTAAGGCTGTTTAAACGCCCTCTTTATCGTGGTACTCAGTCCACGAAAATGGACATGGGCGATTGCCCGGTCCGAAATCGAAGTACTCTTCCCGCTTTCCCTTTGGGAACGCGAGGGAATCTGCCATCGACGGGGTCATGCCCGACGCCATTGCCAAATTTAGATCGCTAGTACCGACAGCCAGACAGGCCGTGACGCAGCCGCGCAACCCGCGAGCTAGCGGCCACTGCGGTCGGCCCAGTTGAGATCCTGTGGAAGTTGATCGCGAAAGTTGATTGCCCTGTTGTGCCTCGCATCGCGTGAGGACAAAACGCAACCGGTATGGCTTTAAGTGGCGTAGTTCGGGACAGATTCATTAATCGTCCGCGCAATCATGGTTAGATTGCATATCCTCCGCGCAGCCTTTGGTCAGGCTGCATATCCTCCTGGTTCGACATGTCGAACTGGGCTCATGTTCAGAATGCACGCTGGAATCAGCGGCTAAGACTGACACTGGGGCAATAGTCCCAAACCAGCTCCAACCCGATCCGAGTAGTGTCCAATTGCCCGCAAGGGCAGGGTGAGTTCTCGCCGGCCTCGTTGCCGCCCTGGCTTGCCCCGGGACATGACACTGCCCCATTTAGGGGTAGCGCATGTAGGAATCGTTTGTATTTATTTGGCTCAAGCCTGGCTCGCATGCCGGGACGATATTTGTCCGTTGTGACAAATCCAAAGCACTCGTGAAAAACACCATGCTTTGTGGCTAGCGACATTTTCAAGATCTAGCAGCACCCAGCCGGAGCTGGACTGATTTTTGCGTTTTCCGCACCAACCCGGCCACTGATTCCACGGCAAACCGGCCACCCATTCCAGCGGAAACCGGCCACCGATTCCAAGTGAATCCGGCCACCTGAAACGATAGCGAAACGACGCACGGGATAACCATGGCACCCTCGGCTTTTTGTCGAGGTGGCCGATGGCAAACACGAGGTTATCCATGCGTAAAATTGAAGAAGTATTACGGCTGCACTTCGCGCACGAGCGTGCGATCCAATCGGGAGATCGCCGTGGCGGTCAATATCGGTCGCGCCACGGTCTCTGACTATCTGCGTCGCGCCAAGCTGGCATCCTTGTCCTGGCCCTTGCCCGCAGGCATGACGGAATCCGAGCTGGAAGCACGACTGTTCCCTCCCGCATCCGTCGCCAAGGCTCGGCGCACCGAGCCCAACTGGGCCGCCATTCACCGCGAAGCAGGCCGCAAAGGGGTGACGCTGGATCTGCTCTGGCATGAGTATCGGGCACAGCAGCCCGATGGCTACCAATACAGCGCCTTCTGCCAATCGTAGCAACTGGCATAGGCATACATCTGGCATAGGCATACATCTGGTAGAGGCATACATCTGGTAGAGGTCAGACTGGGCCACACCTTCACGCCACTCATCTTGTGAAAGCATCTTCCACTTGGTATCGAGAATCCATTCGTAGCCCCCCTCCCTGACACCGACGATGTCCGGTTTCATAGCGAAGGCACCATTGCCCTTTGAGTCCCTAGCGACATATCGTTGGTTTCCGCCTTTGCCTTGAAGCGAAACCGTTACTCCCGAGTCACGCATTACTCGCTGCACAGTCCTACCAATGTATTCCTCGAATAGGACGTTCATATCGAAGAACAGAGAGAAGCCTTCGTGACGACCTCCTGTCACATCTGGCGGCATGCCTTCTGCCCCAGGTAGAAGCATCTAGATATCTGAAGAAATGGTCTCAGCCAGAGGGCTTTCTGGATCGCCAAGGCGGGGGAAGCCGGGTGTGTCTATGGTTGTCAGGACAGGCCACCTTCCGAATTTCTTGAAACTACGCCCAACCTTAGCCCGATAATCCCGAATATCTGGTTCATCGTCTTCACGGTGCCGAGGCTCGCTCCGCTCTCAATATCCTGAACGGTGCGGTATCCGAGCTTGGACAGTTTGGCGATGTCGGTGGTGGTCAGCCGCATCACTTTTTTGATGTGCAGGACGGATTCGCGCAAGGACCATTGCGGGTTTGCCAGCACATCGGCATAGGCTTTTTCCCGCATCTGTATCTGTTCTTGTATCGAAACGGCGTTATATCGCTTGTCCATTTAATTCACTTCATCGAGTTCTTTGGTGAGTCGGGCAATTCCCGATTTCAAGAATTCATAGACATCCGACGCAATCCCAAGGGATTGCCATTGCAGGTTGACTTCATGCAGCCTGGGTGCCATTGCCCGCAATCCATCCTTGAGAAATGGCCGGTCTAGTGTCATGCCACATTCATCAGCTATCGCGCAGACCGTATCGAGCACCTTGGCCCATTCTGGCTGGCTATTGTCGTTGTCTTTCCAACGAATGCGGCGTGCGATGCCATCGGGGTGCAGATACATCGGCGCAAAGTCGTAGACGGGTGTCAGTCCGACAAACCCGTCATAGTCGCGCCGCAGTGCCGTATTGCGAGCATGATTGTCCTTGTTGCCAAAGGCCAGGTTGGCAATATCGCGGCGGATATATTCGAGGATTTCTTCCTGCGGTTTGCTACAGCGCAACATGATCTGTCGGCACACTTCATCATGGGATGGTGTTACGCCAAAGCCTGCCATGCCGGTTAAAGAGGCTACGCTTTCCTGTGCGAAACGCGTGACGCCGCCATTCTCAACTTTCCGGTCAAACCGGGGGATAAACAGCGCCCGCCCGCGCAGCGACAGATCAGCATGAACATGCAAGCCAAGCTGCTGGGCAATCGTCATGTAGACAGGCTCATGCTGGAGAATTTGCTCGAGCCGCGTATTACTGCCCCGGCCAAATTTGATGATGTAATGTGCTTGCGCTTCGTTATCTGGCAGCGTGTGATCCAGATACAGAAAACCGTCTATGGCGCGGGTCATCAAGAGCTTGGGCCACTCGCCTTGTACACCTGAAGAACCTGCAACAAACAAGCCATGCTGGGCAAGATATTCGGTGAATTCATCACCACGGCTGCTGACTTCGGCATCCTGAAAACCGTGCCTTTCGTTCGTTTGTTGCGATAGCCACTCTGCGGCTTCTTTAATCCGCATGTTGCCGATGGGATTACCGCTGCCATGCATCAGCAGGCTCCAATCAGCGGACTCAGTCGCAGTCTCTGGAAGCGCCAACCTACGCAACAATTCGGCGCGGCCATAGCCCTGTGGAAGCATGTCGATCAAGAAAACGGGCCAATGATCCTGCTTGAAGTTCTCAACCCGAACAGGGTATTGGCAACTGAACGCATGCGCATCGCGGGCATCCATATGCTCAAGCGCCCAGTTAAGGTCATAACCGGCGAGCGTGCGAGCCCGCCAGCCCGTGTTATCTCCACCGACCAGGTCAATAACCCCAACATCGAGCCAGTGCCCACGATCAAAAATCTGGATGGTGCATACGTCTTTCATTTGCACGGATTTCTATCAACAATATAGCCACTCATATTGATATATACGCTTGTTTTCCGTGTATATGCAAGAGATATTCGATGAAGTGATAACCTGGAGACCAGGGAGGTGCAGAGGTGCTAATCAGGATCAAAAGAATTGGTATCAGCAGAGTGCTCCGACGAGCCGCCAAAAAACCGAACCTGGCGGCCACGACTAAAAGCGCTGAATGTTGCTGCCACCTACCGCCGGATCAAGTGGCAACTCGTTCTGGCATTTTTTCACTCCGGCAGCGATCGTCGATGCAATACGGCATTCCACATTTTTATTCCTTATATATGTATGTCTTTGACGCTCACTTGTGCACTTGGCTCATTTTTTCTATTATTACATCCGATAACAGCCATTCTCGGAAGTAATAATAATCATTCGCGATGACGAAGCTAATTTCCGTTTCCAGTGATCTGCCGGCCAATCTGATTGATGAAATTCGTCAGGTTAATGAGTTTTTGCTGGCTGAAATTGCGCCGGCCACGCGTCGTGCCTATGCGAGCGACTTTCGTACTTTTTCGCGTTGGTGCCAGAAAAAACAGCTGGTAAATCTTCCGGCCTCATCCGAGGCTGTCGCTTTGTTTATTTCCGGTGAAGCGGCGCAAGGGATCAAGCCCGCCACCATCATCCGCCGACTCGCGGCGATTCGTTATGCGCATGAGTCTGCCGGCCATCAAAGCCCGACACGCGAATTGCTGGTGACAGCAACCAACAGGGGTATTCGGCGTTCGGTTGCCACGGCGCCGGAACAAAAACGCCCGGCGACGGTAGAGTTGGTGCGACGCCTGGTATCGCACTGTCCGGACACGTTGGCCGGTCTGCGTGACAAGGCCATGATTCTGACAGGCTTTGCCGGCGCGATGCGTCGTTCGGAACTGGTTTCCCTGCAGGTGGCGGACATCCAGTTTATGGATAAAGGCATGCGGGTAACGATCCGCAACAGCAAAACCGATCAGGAAGGCATCGGCCAGGTTATACCTATATACAAAGGTAGCAATCTACGGGTTGTGGAAACCCTGCAACTCTGGCTGCAGCGCGCCAATATCACCCAAGGCCCGATTTTCCGCCCCTTTACCAAATCCGGTCGGCCACGCGATAAGTCACTGAGTGACCGCTCGGTTGCGCTGATTCTGAAACATTATGTTACAGCTGAAGGGCTGGACCCTGCAGACTACGCCGGCCATAGCTTGCGCTCAGGCTTTCTGACCAGCGCCGCTCAACGCGGCGCCTCTATCTTCAAGATGCTTGAAGTCTCACGCCACAAAAAGGTCGATACTTTGCGCAGCTATGTGCGCATGGCGGAAGAATTTGAAGATCATGCGGGTAAGGATTTTCTGTAAATACGCTGAGAAATTCCTTGGGCATCATATGTGCGGGCAAGCCTTAACGCATGCAATTAATGTTACGTAACGATTATTAGATTATGGTCGGCGCTCGACGTTCCAACCTCTATCAACGAATTCTTTGGTACGTCTCGCCAAGTCATCTCGCCAGATCTCACTAGACCGACGAAGATAGTGTCCACTAAAAATTTAAGTGGACATTATCGATGGTCCTCCCACCCCCTGTTCGCCGGCGGCGGACGCATAGCGAATCGTTCAAACAGACGGTGATCAACGCCTGCCAAGTGCCGGGCGCCTCCGTGGCCGTTGCGCTACACCGACGCTTGATGACACGCCAGCATTTTTACCGATGCCGATGCCGATGCCGCCGGTGCAACGGGATATGCCAGCCATTCAGGATGCCAGAGGCAGAGCGTGCGAGCTGTACAGCCGCTGATTGTTGATACAAGAGGATGTTTGGACTCGCTAATCATGTAGTTACGGATATTGTCGAATTTTTATCATGAATCCAGGGCAACCCGTATTCTGGAGTGGATCACGTTATGACAATAGCCGAAACGCATTTTGCGTTCCATTGAGCCTCAAACCCCTATAAGAAAATAATTCTGCTTTCTCTTCTGGCACGAGTAAGTGCCACATACAAAAGCTTTGCTCCTTCCTCCCTGTTTTTCCGCAGAAGCTCCTGACGACAAAGCACGATCACTTGATCGAACTCCAACCCCTTGGCACGATGCATGGTTGAAAAGTAGATCGTACCGGGGGAGACATCACAGGATTGATTGGCTTCCACAATGGCCGTCTTCAGTCCCTTCTTTTCAACCAGTTCACGGGCGAAGATGCGCAACTGTGTAGTGGATGCGATCACGCATGTAGACCAACGTGAGCCTTCTCCTTGGCTAAGCTCATCCACCCATGATCCCAAGCAAGGACTAGCCTCTTCCAGATTTCCGAAAGACGCAATCATTGGTGCAGGTCCGCGAGACAAGGACTTGTAGCGCTTGCTTTCGTCTGTCCCATCATCCAGGTCATCAATCTCGCAACCTTCAAGGTAGGCCAGTGCAGCTTTTCGGATTTCGTCCGTCGTCCGGTAGTTGATGTAGAGCTTGCGTGCTCGCCCGCGAATATCAACACCGCAGCGGCTCAATGCAGTCTTGTTGCGACCGTAAATACGTTGATGCCCATCCCCCACGAAAAACAGGTCATTTGGGCCGGGGGCAACCATTGCAGGCAACAGTCGAATGGCTTGCGGGCCGAAGTCCTGGGTTTCATCGATCACGATAGCCGAATACTGCACCGCAACCCCATCCTGCGCGAGTAAGCTGACGGCATCCCGGTAGGCGTCGTCTACCTCCTTGAGCTTCCGAGACGTCAGTTGCTTCCGGTACTCCTCGAAAACGGGCCAGACAGCATCCCGCTTGCCCCTGCTGAGCACTACGCCACGTCCCACCCGACGAGCCGCGCGATACTCATCCCGACTGGAAATGCCTTGCGCCAGAATGATTTGATCAAGTTCTTCCTCGTAGAAGCTGGTGGGCAGATCCAGAGAAGTATCTTTGACCGCCTGCGCCATTTGCCAAGCTTCTGCGGCAGCATCCTTGTTGCGGTTATAAACAATCGTGTGCTCATAACTCTTGCTGCGCAGAAATGCATGAACCCAAGCATCCAGGTTCAGCACCTCGATCTTCTTAATGGTTTCGGCATTGCACAGCGTCGTCAGATTGTCGCGAACATCGATCGCCAGGTTCTTGGTGAAGGTCGTAAACAGTACCCGTTTACCGTCAGGTGTTCGGTTCTCCGCGAGCCATTTCGCACGATGAATCGCAAGCACGGTTTTTCCGGTTCCGGCTCCACCCAACACGCGTGCCGGGCCACTGAAATCCTTGGTTGCCAATTTGCGCTGCGTTGGGTGCAAGAACACACGCCACTGGGCCAGCGGTGCGTTCATAATGGCTGACAGCGCTTCATCATCTTCCACGATCATGAAGCGCGACTGCGACTCTGCCCGATCCAGAGCGCTGGCAAAGTCCGTCACGTCGATCGCCACATCTACACGCGTCTCGCGCGCCGTCAGAATCTGGCTGATGCTGTCACCCGCCAAGAGAAGGAAGAGCGCTTCGTAGGCTTCAACAGGCAGAGTATCCCGCATGCCGTCCAGCCCATCCTCATCATTGATTTTGTAGACCTCCGGCAAGAGTTCTTCCGGCACGCCAACACTCATCAACTCCTGATCACTGAATGCAGTAAAGGGGCCGGGTGTCTTCTCAGCACTGGTCGCCGCAACGACAGGCGCCTGAACACTCACATGCTCTGTCAGCACGATCTGCATTGCCCCCGTCACCGGGTTAATAGCGATTTTTCTGTTCTCGGCCCATCGATAAGCATCATCGTGATGATCAACGTATAGCAAGACATAGACATCGCCCTGACTGGGCTTGAATACAATGCCCCGCCAGTCCTGATCGATGCGGACGGATTTCAGGTTTGTATCGCGCGCCGCGTTAATGTTTTCGTAGTTGATCCCGGGAGAAGTCGGGTCACTCTGGAATTTGATGGCCCACTTCAGAATCTTGCCCTGCACCGCATTGGGCAATCTGGCCATGACAGAAAGAAAATCCTGCGCCAGCGCGACCTTGGGTTTCAGGCTCATTGCGTATCCTTTGTATTGTTCAGCAGGGCCAGCATCTGTTCGGCCCAGCCATCATGGTATTGAATTACTGTCCAACCGGCCGACTGCCATTTGTTCACATACTCAGCCTGGTGCTCCAGCAAGAGCGCGGCATTGCATGAAGACCAGGCAAGTTCCGCTTCGGCGCAAACTTCACCCGTCTCATCCTGCAGCTCCAGTCCAATCTCATCAGGTGGCATGGCTCCCGCTGCCTGCAGCACGGCAAGCCCGGCGTGCGTGCTTGTCATCGCCGCATTCTGCACAGCGGCCCAGGCTTGCTCATGTGCGTCTGCCGGAGATCCCGTTCCCCCCAAGGCTCCCGTCGGCGAAGGCAAGGCCAAATAGTCGTCGCCCTGAATCCCGCGTCGGGTTGCCAGGAATACGCCCGACAAAACCTGCAACTGATTGAAAAGCTGCAGCCAATAGCGCCAAGCCAATTGGCGTTCCTTCTCCGGCGACTCCGCATCATCATCCAGCAACACCATCCCCGGGCTCAGCTCTTTAGCGGTGGAAGACTTGGCGAATGCCTGTGGCCACCACATGCGCACAATTGGAGCTGCGCCATCCTTGCTGCCTGCAGCCGCCGCATTCCCGGTCACGTCCATCCAGCCCGGCCAATGCGTTTGCAGGTCAGCGAGTTCAGCTTTCAATACATCATGCGCCGGATCGTTCGGCGGCGGCACCATTCGAAAACTCAGCGCAACCGCATTTCGCCGCAACTTCAGCTCACCTGGGTCAAAGTCGGGCTCGGCAGGGGTTGCCAACCAGGTCAGTAATTGCGCCACCGCATTGCTCTGAAATGCTCCGGCATCGGGCTTCAGAAAGTCAGGGATTCGCTTTTCGTCATGCCTGGTAAGCCGCAGTAATGGCGACTCCAGATCGGTTGTAGTATCACCCTCCAAAGCCTGCTTCACATCATCGTGAGTGACTGTCCACACCCAAAATTTCCCGGTTGCCAGCAAGGCGGAGCGCTTACGTGCATCTTCGCGCAGGATCGCATGGTGATATGCCCAGCCATCACAGAAGATTGCGATCGGGCGACGGGCAGACTTGCTTTGTGCAGGCCAGATCACAAAGTCCGGGCGAGACTCCCACACAACGCCATCTGTCTTGACAGCATCTACCTGTGGCTCAACCCAGTAACTCTGTCCGCCAATCTCAAGCAGATATCCGGATTTCCCTTTGATGATTTCACCAACCAGTTTGGAGTGGGGAATTCCACCCTTGCCGCCCAAGCGTTTCAAACTCTCGATGAAACGTGCTTCAAGAGCCGAGTCAAAGTTCGGGTTAATGTAGATGTCCGAAATGCTTTTCACTTGCTCAAGCTGATCCAGCTTGCCTAGCAACTCGTCGAGAACCTCCACCGCACGCCGGCGAGACACCATGGCCATTGAGCGCCCGAGCCGGTACTGATACAGGCAGCGGTAGCAACCATCCTTGTCCGGGTTCTGATTACACGAGCAAACATGCAGCGCGTCGCGCGCCATCTTCAGCACGTCGGTCAGCGTCTGGGCGTCTTCGCTCAGCAGTTGTTCCAGATACCCCGTGCCGCCGGGCACCGAGTCATACAACAGCACATACTGCCGGCGCGGCCCGCCCTCTCTACCCGGCTCGTCCTGCGTGGTAATTCGCAGATGATCTACCTTGCCACCAAAGCGCTTCTTCAGGCCAAGCTGCAAAGCCGCGATGAAAGACTGAACCACCTCGTCATCGATGCCCGACTGCGTATAAGGTACCAGAATGCGCAGAGCCTCAGAGCTGAACTCCCGATACAGATAGAGGCATTCAATGATGTTTGCAGCGTCTTCCACGCCCCGCTTTTCGCAGTCGAATGCGTGGTCCTGCTTTTTCTCCTCACGATCCGCTCGGCGAGGCGCCTGTTGCACTTTGCCGCAATGGCGACACAGCTTGAAGCCTGGGCGCTGGCTCTCCTTGTCAGCTACCTTGAAATTCTCCCCTGGCTTGCCCAGCTCGCCGAAATTGATATCCCGGAAGTTCGCCCGTGCGATGAACTCAAAGCCGAATGGCAGGCTGTCCGTCTTGATCCGCCAGGCGTGGCGCACATCCTTGGGATCAAAATCTGCCAACAGCTGCCGGGTATAGAACTTGGGCTCCCTGTCTTCCGCGCTATCGTCAATCCGTACCTTCGTATCGTCGCTGTTGGCAATCGCCTGCTTGAAACGCAACAAGGGCCGGCGCTGCGAAATGTTGCCCCACATCGCATCCCCGCAGCGCGGGCAATTGGCATGTACATCGACATGGGAATTGTCTTCACCATGCGTGCCCAGCAACTCCATGTGATGGCAGGCCGGACACAGGCGCCAGTCCTCCAGCTTGGCCAGATTCATGTTGATCTGGTCTACCTCCACCCGCCGCTGATTCGCGTAGAAGCGATTTTCCGGCGCAAACTCGGAGATCGCCGAGGCTGCCGGGCGTTCATACTTGATCGCGGGCAACGCGACATAAGCGCCCTCTCCCACGTCATCACTGCCCTTCTTGCGCCACAGGACTGACTTCAGCTCCACCCCGGCCTCAGGGAAGGCATAGTTCGGAATCAAGCCAGCATCGGTCAGCGTGTTAAGTAGCTCGCGCTGGTTTATTTCCTTCACCAGCATAAGGGCGCCCTGCCGCTCCCGATCCAGCTGGTCGATTTCTGCCTTGGTTGCCTCGTCCTGAGGCTTGGCCTTAAGCGCCTTGATCTTGTCCTTGCAGGCATTGGCTCGCTTGCGATGCTGCTCACGCTCGAAGGCGAGTCCCTCCAGCAACTTAAGCATCGAAATGCGCAGACCGTCCAGCTCTTCGGTGCCGGCATAAAACGCTTTCAGCCGATCTTGTACGCGCTGCGTGGCCTGTTTACCCAAGAGCTGGGTGAACGCGCCCAACAGCCGAGGCTCATTCGTCAGCACATGCTCAAGGAAGGTGTAGGGAAAGCGCCCCGAGGCATTCTTGTCGATGGCATCCAGCGCTTCGGAGGTCTTTTCCGGCAGCGCGTCATCATCAATCCCGCTCGCGACCCAGTCATCCAGGCAAAAGGCCATCATCTGCCGCCGCAGCACATCCGCAGCTTGCAAAAAGATGCCCGGTGGCGCCACCTCTCCGGCCAGCATCTCCCCGATCTCTTCGAAGAAGTACAGGTCATGCGGGCTGCTGCCGTCGGCAAGAGTGGTTGTCAGCGCATTGCCATCACGTCGCCCGGCGCGGCCAATCCGCTGCAGGAAACTCGCCTGATTAGGCGGCACCGAGCACAACATGACAGCCGACAGATCACCAATATCCACGCCCATCTCCAGCGTCGGCGTGGCAGATAAAAGATTCTCGTCCCACCGATGTGGTGTTTTTGACTTGAAGCGTACTTCCAGCGCCTCACGCTCGTCGCGCTCCAGCAAGCCCGTATGCTCAGCGGCAATCACCCGGCGCAAGTCGCCATTACTAAAGCGGCTCGCCAGCCATCCACCTGAAGAGGTGTGGCGCGTATAGGCGACGCCAGGGGCGTCCAGACACGGCATGCCGAGCAAGGCCTCTGTCATTTCTGTGGGCACATGCATGTAACGCTTACCATCAGCGGTCTCAAGCCGGGCCAGCGTGCGCGTGATCTGCAAACGCTCTGCAGCAAGCGCGACGGATTTTCCGAGATGGCCGCCGTCGAACTCGCGCAGGAGGCCCGCACTGACTAGGCAACGAATCGCCTCGCGATAAATCGGCTCCGCCATCCCCGCACTAATCAGCATCTGCTGCCCCAGGCAGGCAGACATCCAGCGCTCATACCAGGTCTGCTGACGGCTGTTGACCAGTTTGTCGAAGTGCTGGTGCGCGCCCAGTGTCAGATAGCTCGGGCGTGGCGTGCGCTCGCCCATGATCGGCAACCATTCGTTACGCGCCATGGAAAAGCCGAAGATATTGCCATCCTCAGCAAAACGCTCCAGCTCCGGGTGAGACACCGCCCCCCGCTGCCGCAGGAAACTCAAAAAGCCCCACAGCCACTGGACGACAGGTTCGCACTCCAGGCCATGTGCGCCGAACTGCTCGCGCAGCACCGACAGCACGACTTGCGCCACCGCCAGAACCTGCGCACTCTCCGGTGCCAGCACCGCCTTGCCAACGCGCTCCAGCGTCCGACCGCGCTGGCTCTGGTAGGTGAAATCCGAGAACGCCTGCCACATCAGTCGCTTCTGCACACGGCCCGGCAAGCGGCTATTGCCCGGCAGCTTACCCTTTTTCAGCAGCTCCTCAGACCAGTCACGTTGCCAGAGCATGTTTGGCCCGATGAACTCCGCAACGAAATCCTCGCGGCTTGGCAGCGCCAGGGGCGAGCCCGGCTCCAGCCAGATGGCACCCAAACGCTCCAGAAACTCCGGCCAGGCAATCGACGGACTGGCTAGTGCATCCACCGCCTTCGCCATCGCCGTGCGCACCGTATTGCCATAGGTCCGCGCAGTGAAGAAACCTGCGTGGTGCGCCGCATCCTGCACCGAATCCGAAAACGCGATCAGCTTCTTGTCATCATTGAAGGGGCTGGCCCATGAGTGCTCGATCACCTGCGAGCCCAACGTTGAGTTCCGCGCGCCCAGCAAGATCAGTCGATCCCGTGCACCACATGCCGGGCAGGTGCTGTCGTGCCAGTTATAGGCCATGTTGCCGCGCTGGCTATTGCGAACCCCGGTGGTGCGGAACACACGCACCAGCTCTTCGTTTCCACACGCACTGCACACCTCACCGTTACCCTGCATGTGCCCGCAGCCACAGCACAAAAGCTGCGGCACGCCTTCTACCGGAGACTGCGTAGCTTGCAGCGTACCCGGATAAATCCGCACCACATCAGCGTTACCACCGAACCACGCGTTGTAGATCTCATCAAGCTTGTCGCTCAGCTTGTTGCGCCCATGCGGCAAGCGGGAGACCCAGGCTGTGGTGTGGCACTGGCTGCATTGCACCAAAGGCAAATACACGCCGACCGGCTTCGATTTCAAATCCGCCGAGGCTTTGAGTTCTACCTGTTGCGGCTCCGCCGCCACCTTGGCCACCATCCGGCGCAGCTCGCGCATCCACAACTGAATCCGCATGGTTACCAGGGGCATGGCCGCCGTTTCCGGGCTGCGTGCCCAGGCCACCAGCACCAACAGCGCATCCAGCACGCGACCAATATGTCGGCGCGCAGCTTCAGGCAGCGGTCCCTGCAGCTGGCTCTGCAAATCTGCCAGTGTCACCGCACCATCCTTGGCCAGCTTGAGCAAATTCACGAACAACAGATGCTTCTTGAGCAAGTCGCCCAGTTCCATTCGCCAGCCGGCGTCCTCCACATCAGCGGGCTGAGGCTGGTCGGGGAAAAACACCGCAAACCAGGCATGCACAGCTGCCTGTTGCGTAGGATATTTTGCCGGTTCCAGCACAGAGGCCATCCCCTCCTGCCACTGCAACACATGCTCAATCGTCGAGTCACCCAGAAAGTCAGCCACCGATTTGCGGTTTTCGGTAACGACTGAATCTGATGGAAACGCGCTCCCGAAGACCTGCTCAGCATAGTCGCGCAATGGCTTCGTATTGGTGCTGCCGCCCAGCGTCGCCGAAGTACCCACGCACACCAGATGCCCCTCCGGAGTCTGCAGGCGAGCGCGGAGGCGGCGCAGCAGCAAGGCGAGATCGGTTCCCTGCGCACCATCGAAGGTATGCAACTCATCCACCACCACATAGCGCAAGGTAGTGGGCGTGTTTTTCTCCCACAGCTTGCGGTCACGCGGCCGAATCAGCAGGTAATCCAACATCTTGTAGTTGGTGAGCAAGATATCGGGGGGCGCCCGACGTAGCGTGTCGCGATCCGTGATCACGCCGCTGGCCGTCATGGTCGTGCCACTGCCTGGCTCACCAGCCTGGCCACCGACAAACAACCCCACACGCAGGCCCTTGAACGCAGGAATCTTCTCCACCAGCTGCGCGATACGCCGCGCCTGGTCCGAGGCCAGCGCATTCATCGGGTAAATCACCAGCGCCTTGATGCCCAGCTCGCCCTCCGTCTTGGCGCGGATCGCGTGATCCAGCAAGGGATAGAGAAAGCACTCTGTCTTGCCGCTGCCCGTACCTGTTGCGACTAGCGTGTTCGACGCTTGCTGATTGCTCGCAAGCCGCGTCCAGGCAGCCTCCTGATGCACATAACCGGAGTATTGCGTCTCGAAATGGCCGAAGAACTTGCACCCCGCAGCCCCAACCCGGAACGGCAGGCCGATCTGCAAGTACGGCCCCTTCATCCATGCGGATTCTTCATCCACAAACCGCTGCATCAGGCCATGAAAGAAATCGTCCGAAGCCTCAAAGCCATGCAGGAGGAATTGCTTAAGGCCATTCTGAACATCACGGGCAAGAAGGGAAGGCAGCATATAAGGTAGTCCAGAGTTGAGGCCGGTCTTAAATTAAGGGTCGAGAATGGCGAGCGTTCACGCAAACACCTGCCGCAAATCATCCAGCATGCTGGACAGCGTCACGCCTGCGCCGAGCTTCAGCGAGGCCGTGTGGTCAGGCTGCTCCGCTGCCTGAGCCAGAAACTGCGCCACATCGGCACGCAACGCATCCGGCAAGGCAACCCGCGCATCCAGCGGCAAAATGCGCGAAAGGCGCAGCACATCATTCAAATGCTTGCGTACATTGCGCTCATCAACTGCCTCACCGGCCGCACGGCGGGCTGAAAGATCGAGCCAGGCGCGCATCTTCAGTGGAATCAGCACCGTCTCATCCACCCAGCTCAAGCCGGCCGCATGAACTGCGCCTGTGCGCAGGAGCGCGTAGTAATTCTCATCAAGCAGAATGGCAGACAGGCTCGCCACCGCCTCATCGAAAGGAATCGGCGTCAGCGTGCCGGGCTGCGCATAAGCCAAGCCGTCCGGGATGCGTGAGAACAGCTCCAGCATCTCCGGAAAGTCCGGATTCTGGGGTTTGGTGAAACGGTAAAAGCGGCGCGGTGCTTCCGCCTCCTGCCGAACCGCATAAGCGCCCGCCTCCACAAAACCCCAGAATACGCGGCCGAACTCCGGCGTCAGTGCCTCGGCCAGCAGCACGATGTCCAGATCCTTGGTGGCGCGCGCATCCAGCCCGGCCGCCGCCAACGCCAGATAGTTCGCCGTGCCCCCGATCAACACATACTGATCAGCAAAGGCTGCAAAAAAACTGCGAAAAGTCTCCAACCCTCGTGGCGCGCTCATGGCTGCGTCCCCTCGATCCGCCCCATCAGATCCTCCAGCGCCAGCGACACACGCTCGTCCGCAGCAGCCTCATCACGCAAACTCAGCGCCAGCGAGTATGGGTCAACACACGGGGCGACATTTAAACCACCTACCGGCATCAGAGTACGAGGCTCGTAACACCACAACTCAACGCAAACTGCATCAGCCATCGGCTCATCTTCCATCCGCAAGCCCGACGTGTGCTCGCACAAGGCCTGCCAGGCAGCTTCGCCCAGCGCATACACCGGCTGTGCGGGCGGCACCAGCATGGTCTGTTCAGCAAGGGCAGACAAACCGGCGAGCGGCAGCCCTGCCTGCGCAGCACGATCAAGCTTTGCCCAGCCGCGCCGCAATACCGGCGAGCGCAGCATGGGCTCCGCCTTGCGCCACACTTCGTGCGCGGGCGCAGCCAGGCGCCAACGCGCAGCGCGTGCTGTACCCTCGATCAGCAGAAAACCCAGATTGAGCAACTCACGCCCGGCGCGCGACATGCTCATCGCGCTGTAACCCAGTTGACGCGCCATTGTCGAGGCATTTGCTCCCTGCGCCCAGCCCCCTTGCAGCCCCGCCAGCAGAGCCGCCTGCGCAGCAGGCTCCAGCACCGGCACGTGCCGACGCACGGCCAACGCATACTGCTCGCGCAAATCCAGCCCCAAGGGCGGCAAGAAAAGCTGTTTCCCCGGCACCACGAAGGGCATGAAGAGCTCAACCAGCCTTGCCCGTTGCCGCGCAGTCATCTCTGGCAACACCAGCACAACGGGAAACCCCGACAGCTGCTCCACCAGGCGAAGGTGCTTGTGCAGTTCGGTGATCCCCCGCACTTCCACCCTGGCCATCATGCAAAGCAAGGGCTTGCCCCAAAGCTTCAACGTATCGAAGACATAAGCCTCGGCCAGATAGCGCGGCAGGCGTCTCACCTCCGGCCACGTCCGCATGGCCGGGCGCTCGATGGCCAAGGATTCAGCCAGATAGGTTTGCACGGCACCGCGAAGGTTCATGATCAATCCAGAATGGGTTTCTTAACGCTAAAACCGCATCTAAACACACCGAATGTTAAATAGCAAAATCAACGTTAATCAACAAGACTTTCTTCTCGAAGAAAGCCTACCCCCTTCCGCTTGCAGACACGCCTTGAAAGCATTGTTTGTTCAATGATTTACCTGCGCCGGAGCACGGAACCATTTCAGGAAAAATGAACTATTTACCTGAATGAAAACTCAGCCAGCCACCGCATGAACCGCTTCTGAGTGGCAACAGAACCGAAATCTGCAACGGCCCGCTTCAGCTTGGCCTGATCGAAGCCGGGCAGCTTGCGCGCCACCATCTCCAGCACGCGGTTCTGGTCTTCCGCCAATTCGTCTAGATGGTTGACGGCATCCACCAGCAGGAATTCCGGCGAAAGCTTTTTCGGAAAGCGCGGCTTCACGCGAAAATCGAACTCGCGGTTGCCGAACGAAAAAAGGCCGTGCCGCTTGCGGTTGTACACCAAGGTCTTGTTGTAAAGCTGCGACGTGCCCAAGCCTAGTGCGTTGTAGCTGGAGCGGGAAAACACCAGAAAGTCCTTGTCGCGCAGGAACGCCGTGACCAGCTCCTGATCATCCGGGGGCAATACGCCAAACGCCGACTTCTTGGGCGCGTAGTAAAGCCCTTGCGCCAATCGCTTCAGCGCACCGCCGGACACCAGCTCGCGAAGGTGCCGGTCATGATCACAGCATCGTCGTGCTTGATGTAGGTGCTCTGGTATCTCGTAATGCAGTCGATCAGCTTCTGGAACATATTGACCAGCACGGCTGAGCCGCCGCGTTGCGAGCCTGAATATATCCAATTCGATGCGACCTATTCTTTCGCGGAGTACGAATTGGAACCCTTAGTCTTCACCAAAACTCCATCGGCGTAAAAATCCGCGACGACTCCCTTAGCAAAATCAAAGCGGCCGGATGTTCTATTCCTCCAACCATACCAGCTTGCAATCACCGGAAAAATGCGTTCAGCAAGATCGTTTTTGCTCAAAGGGCCCTTTGCCCCTCTAACTATTCTTTGCAAACAGAGCAACGACATCTGTTCGTTTTCGAATAGCTTTTTGTCTATCCAATCAACAAGGCTCCGCGCACTAATCGATTTCTGTGTAACTGCATTCTTGCAGCGCGTCACTAAATCAGTAGCCAACTCATCTATGTAAATGGCCCCAGAGGAACGGGTGGACAATACCTTGCGAATAGATCGCTTGTCCGCCAACTCCTTTCTTGAAGGGATCTTGCCTGTAAGTAACTCAATAAAAGTAACAGCCAAGGCATAAAGATCACAGCCTGGTTGCGCTACCGTTACGCCATCAGGCCGATAGCCCGGGGTGTATCCATACAAACCTTTACCCTGCGGAACGCTTATCCCAAGGTCAATAATCTTTACAAACTCACCATGCAAAGGCATCCGGAAGACGGTATATGAGCGCCGTCTTTGGCGGTTCAGAATAAAGATATTTCCAGGTTTAATATCTGCATGAACAATTTTTCCGACAACAGAAGGCCGCCCATGTATCGATTCCAACCCAACCAAAATCGCTCGCATGATCTCGAATGAATCGAAGTAATGCTGCAAGTCGTTCGATTTGTACTTTCGGTTTTTGATGTACGAAGAAAGAGTCTCCCATGGAGCATCCAGAAGCTCCATGGCATAGGCCTGATAGTCTGAATTGTCGCTCGATTGGTAGTAGTCAAAAATACGCACCGTCTCACCATCAATATCACGACACAACCCGATCTCTCCGCTCAAATCACTATTACTGATCTTGATGGCAACATCCCGATTCAACCAGCGATCATGAGCCTTCCATACCGCACCAAATCCGCTTGACTCTCCGACGGCTGAATTACCATGCAACTCATATCTATCCTTGATTTGCGGAAACAGCGCATAGATATCGTCTTTGCGTAGAATTTCGGCAGCGTTCATCACTTTTCCTTTTTCTCGAAAAACGCCCAAGCCACCCTGTAATCCGCTTCGCGGTCGGCGCGGGTGAAGGGGGCGGTCCACTGGCGCTGTTTCAGGTATTTGCCGGTGGGCAGGGTGTCGTCTTCTACCCATTGTGTGACCACGGTGCCGTCGGGCACCAGCCATTGGCCATCTTTGTAGAGGTCTTCCCAGCCGAAGTTGCCTTCGCGCACGGTGGCGGGTTTGGCGGGGGCGTCGGCGGTGGCGGGGATGGCCGGGGTTTCGATGCGGCATTTGGGCGTGGTGCGGCTGCCTTTGCGGGGCAGGCCGACACCGACGAGGCCTTTGCTGTTGGTGAAGACGATGCGGCCGTTGATGTCGTACCAAGTGTCGCGCTCGTAGCCCTGCATTACCGGGAACTGCACGCGGTAGATGAGGATCAGCTCTTCCAACGTCAGGCCCAGGGCCTGCGCCACCAGCACGTCGATCTCGACCAGCGCCATGCGGCGGGCGTAGTCGGTGCGCAGCGCGCAGTTACGCTGCCACTCCGGCGTGAGCTGGGCAAAGAAATCCTGCGGCAAGCGCGGGTTGGCGGGTTGGCTCCAGCATTGTTGAGTGAAGGCGGGGGCGAAGACTTCGGACCAGAGCGGGGCGTAGTGGGTGGTGAGGCAGGTTAGTGCTAGTGCTCTCAGGGTCTGCTCATTACTTTCAACGAAGGGTAGACGAGCAAAGCCAGCTTCATAAAGATCGCCCTGCCCCGTAGATTTAACAAATGCGTCCAAAACAAGTGATGACGAAAGAGCCAAAGTTGTCAGGACGTTTCGTGCATCCTTGAACGCAATAGAAATGATCGTGTTGCCATGGGCCGCCCCTGGAGGAATAACAGCTCCAAGCATCGTTCGCTCCATTGCCACACTGATTCGGCGCCGATGCACATGCCGAAAATACTCCGTCACCCGCTTCGCTGGCAGCGTGCGCTGCACGGCCACCGCTTGCCCTTGGCGCTGCCGATGCGCTTCCTGCTCGGCGGGGGTGAGTTCGTCCCAGGGCAAGGTCAGGCTGACGGTTTCGTGCCAGCTCACCGTCGGGGTGCGGCGGGCGTATTCGGCGCGGTCGGCCATCGGGCGGTAGTTGGTGCGCGGCAGGTAGTCGTCCGGGATGGTTTCGAGGTCTATAGGGTCGTAGTGGCCATTGGCGGTGCAGACGGCGCGCGGGGTTTTGTTGAAGGGGTTGGCAAGGAAGAAGTGCGGGCCGGAAAGCACCCAGTCTTCCGGGCTACTGACGAAGCCGTTGTCACCCACAGGGCGGCGGCTGATGGTGCCGTCGTGCTGCTGCATGGTTTCGTGCCACATCTCGGTCGAGAAGTAGTCGGCACCGAGATCGGCCAGCCGGCGCGGGTAGGCGGCGAGCTTGGCGAGCACGCTGCTCAAGGCACCAGCGTGCAACGCCGGCAGCCGGGCGCGGCGCGGAGGGGTGCCGGCTTCGTCGTAGAGCTGGGCGAAGACCTTGAGCTGGGCGTCGGTAATGGTCACGATGCGGTCGCGGTGACCAACGGTGTTCCATTTACCCGCTTCATTCTTGTAACCGCCGACTTCACCCTTACCGTCATGCGCATAGCAAGCATCGACCGTGGCGGGGCTGAACAGATTAGCGAGCTGGTCAAAACTCAGCTCTGCTTGTGGCGCACCAGAAATGTTGACGCTGTATTTCGTATGGTGATCAACGTCTGCAAACAGCTGTAATTCATTCACGAAGCCGAAGTGCGCCCTCAGCCGCGCATACACCACCTCGCGCAATGCCCCGCCCTTGGGGTCGTCATACGGCCCTTCGGGGTGTAGATAGCCAGTCACGCCCTGCGGCCCCGCCAGCATCCAGCCCAGCGGCATGAAACATTTATAGAGGTTGGTCTGGCTGCCTTTGAGCAGCGGGTAGTTCTGTGTGCCGTTGAGAAAGTTCTGGGTGGCTTCGGCCTCTTCCAGCTCGGCGGTCCATTCGCCTTGCAGGCGCGGGAATTCGGCGAAAGCCTTGGCACGTTCGCGGTTCAATTCAGTGGCCGAAAACTTGCGGATGGCAAACAGCGGCTTGGCTTCGCCGAGGATACCGGCTTCGTTCCATTCGACCTTGAGCCAGGGCGGGTTCCCCAGTACCAGGTCAAAACCGCCGCGCTGACTGAACACGTCGGCAAAGGTCAGCTCCCAGTGCATAAAGCGGCGGGTGCTGGCGATGGCTTCCACCTGCTTGATACGCGGGAAGTGGTCGCGCAGCTTGCCGATGCGCAGTTGGCCGAATTTGTCGTGCAGGTTGGGCTGGGCCACAGCGGTGGTGAGCACGGGCTGGACGGCACCGAACAGGTCGTGCTGGATGTCGGGCACCAGTTGTTGCGGCTCGGGCGCGGGGCTGAAATCAAAACCACCTTGCGGGGCGAGATCGACGATGTTGCCTTCGAGAATCGCGCCGATTTCCATCCACCATTGCTCGCGCAGCGGTAGCTTGGCGCTGCCCTGAATAGGCCAGAACCACATGGCGCACCAGTAGTCCATCACCAGCTTGAGGCGGCGGTAGGGAGTGGCGAGGTCGCCGTCGTCGTTGAGCAGGCCGCGCTTGCGGGTTTCTTCCTTGAGCGCGCGCGGGGTGGCGGCGCGGGTGTCGTCTTGCGCGGGCCAGACGGAGAGCGGGTCTTCGGTGGCGTCCCGATCCCGCACCAAGGCCTGCACATGTTCTTGCCACAGGGCATCGACCTTGTCGCTGAGCTGTTGCAGGCGGGCGATTTCGTGCGGTTCGAGCGGTTTGGTCCATTCTTTGCGCCAGGCCTTGAGGCGCTCAAAATCATCCGGGTAGAGACCTTTGGCGACCTTGTCGGTGTAGTTGGCCATGCCGGGGTCGGGCAGCAGAAAGTGGTAGACCTCGTCCTTGCCGCGCTGGCTGCCTGCGCTGCCGGCTTGCGGGGCGAGGCGGCGCGGGGCTTCGTCGTACCAAGCCGGTTTGGAATTTTTGACCAGGCGCTGGGCGGGCCAGACTTCGCGGCGGGCGCCGATGAGGCTGTTACCGTTGAACAGCTGGTAGCCAAACCAGGGCACACGCGCAGGACGCGGCGGCAGGGGCTTGCCATCGGCATCTTCAGTGGGCTCGCCGTAGATGGCGTTGAGCCAGAGTGAAACCTCGGCCAGCTCGACGGCGACGGGGTTCAAGTCGACGCCAAAGACATTGCGGTCGGCCATGTACATGCGCACTTTTTGCAGCTCTAGCAGCCTGTCGGACTATTTCGCCATTCATGGGATAATTGCCCCCTGTCCAGCCAAACGATGACGAGAAATGAGCCGCTTCCATCCTGTTGACCGCCAGACTGGCTACCTTCTGCCACCG
>JACCDG010212843.1_pt1 | contig 35242 bp, 36 predicted proteins | sample 7442471 | NCBI WGS metagenome assembly JACCDG01 (sample SAMN15323444, study PRJNA562643) | freshwater metagenome | isolation source: river surface water | place: USA:Blue River Watershed | collected 2017-08-17 | reverse complement strand
TTCCAGGTTTATATTTCCTTGTAACAAGTCAGTCGGTACTTGGTTTTAATTATTCAGTCTGTGAAGCGATAAATAATGAATTTTTAACACAATATAAACTCATTGTTGAGATTATAATTCTTACAATTTTGATGTTTTTGATTGTGCGTCAATTTCTTACAAAAAAGATTATTCCGAAACAAAAATCACACATTCTTGTGTTGTGCCCACTCTTTCTTTTTCTTGCAGTATTTGGTGTCACAGAACACCTTGCTTCAACAACTGCGTATTATGAAATGCACCTGTATGGAATGTTTGTACTCCCTGTCTTTTTGTTTACTCTTATTTATGCTGTTTTCGACTTAGATGTATTTAATTTTAAGATTTTAGGTACACATTATTTGGTAATCGGATTATTGATACTTATTATCAGTCAATTGTTCTTTATTACTAGCACGACAGACCAACTCCTTACTGGACTTACGGTATTGTTTGGTTCTGGTATTAGCATTCTTGTGTTTCGTAACTTTAAAAAAGAATCTGATCAGCGTGTGCGTATTGAAAAACTATCTGTCCAGCTTGGTGAAGCAAATGAAAAGTTGAAGGGGCTTGATAAACTCAAGACAGAATTCTTGTCTCTCGCATCACACCAGCTTCGTAGTCCACTAACCGCTATCAAGGGATATACTTCAATGATTCTCGAAGGGGATTTCGGTAAGATTAGTGAAAAAACGAAAGGAGCCGTTGATCGTGTCTATGAATCAAGTAAAAATCTCACTGTTATTGTCGAGGATTTGCTCAATGTGTCTAAAATTGAACAAGGTGGAATGAAATACGAAATGGCCCCATTTTCTCTTGCAGAAATAGCCAACGACATGACAAAGGACCTCTCTATTACAGCAGAAAAACGCGGGCTTAAGCTCTCATACGCAGGGGATTCGGACAAGGATTGCACCGTCAATGGTGACAAGGAGAAGATTCGTCAGGTAGTATTGAATTTTATTGATAATGCGATTAAGTACACAAAAACAGGAAGTATCGATGTGTCTGTCCACAAAACAGGTGACAAGGTTGTATTTGCTGTGAAAGATACTGGTATGGGAATGACGTCAGAAATCAAGGCAACGCTTTTCCAGAAATTTGCTCGTGGTGATGGCGCACGAATGAATACAACAGGGTCTGGTCTCGGGCTCTATCTCGCAAAAGAAATCGTAGAAGCACACAAGGGACGCGTGTGGGTTGAATCAGATGGTGCAGGAAAGGGTTCGACCTTTGCGATGGAATTGAGTGCAGTGAAATAGATTCCAAGGGAGTCTCCTTTGGAAGGGTGATATAAAAAATGACTAGGTTCTGTCTAGTCGTTTTTTAATTTTATTTTAATCTAAAAGATTTGCCCAAGGAGAGTCCTTGGGCAAATCTTTTATTATCTTTAAATTTTAGAAATTTTGTAGCCAGAGTTGGTGTCTTTTATTTCATAACCAAGAGACTCGATTTGTGCACGGAGGTCATCACTCTTTTGCCATTCTTTTTCTTTGCGAGCGAGCTCACGTTCTTCAGCGAGACGAGTGACTTCTTCAGGAATTATTTCTTCGTGTATCTCACTAAGTCCAAGCCCGAATACACGGTCAAAATCAATAATTGTCGCTCGTTTATCTTGCGGTGTGAGTGTAGGGTCTTTGATGATTTCCCATATTAAAGCGAGAGCTTTCGGTGTGTCGAGATCATTGTCCATATACGAGATAAATGTCTCTTTGTAGGATTCTACAATCTTACCTTGCTCTGTGTCGTAACCTTGAAGTGTTTCCTTGAGGCGATTGAGTGCTGTTTGCGAGCCAGTGACTGTTTCAAGGGTGAAATTAGTCTTTGTGCGGTAGTGGGCTGTCATAAGCCACATACGAAAGGCAATAGCATCTATCCCGCGTTCGTCTAAATCACGAAGAGTATAGAAATTCCCAGCCGATTTTGACATTTTTGCGCCGTCTACCATGAGGTGTTCGTTGTGGATAAAATATTTTGAAAATGGTTTACCTGTCGCGCATTCTGACTGAGCGATTTCATTTTCGTGATGAGGAAATATATTATCGACACCACCAGTATGAATATCAAAACCCTCACCGAGTGTATCGATACTCATTGCAGAACATTCAATATGCCATCCTGGGCGACCCTTGCCGAGCGTTGTTTCCCAAAAGACCTCTCCATCTGATTCGTCCCACGCTTTCCAGAGTGCAAAATCTGATGCATTTTCTTTTTCATATTCATCTTTTTTTGCGAGACGACCTTCGGCATTTTCTTTTAAATCGGTAAGTTTAAAATGCGACAATTTTCCATACTCAGCATCTTTTTTAATATCAAAATACACTGAACCATCTTCGGTTTTGTATGCATATCCTTTTTCAAGGAGTGTCTCAATCATGCGAACCATATGGGGAATATACTCAGTTGCTTTTGTGTATTTTTCTGGTGGGAGAATGTGAAGCGTGTCACGATCAGCAAAAAATCCTTTTGTATAGAATTCTGTGAATTCTTTCAAGCTTTTTCCTTCTTTTTGAGAATCACGAATCGTCTTGTCGTCAATATCAGTGATATTCATAATATGGTGCACTGTATATCCGCGATAGGTGAGATAGCGCTTGAGTATGTCACTTGTGATATACGCACGGTAATTGCCGATATGCGGGTAATTATAGACCGTAGGGCCACAACTATACATACCAACGTTCATATCAACGAGTGGTACGAATAATTCATTCTGACGAGAAAGGGAATTGAAGAGTGTTAGAGCCATTTTTTCTGTTTAAAATAAATAAAAGTAATGAGACTTAAAAGTACCATACTTCCAATAATTATCCCTAGTTGATATGGCGTCTGTATCATTACGAAATCAGTATTCATCATAAAAACACTAGAAATAATAGTAATAGGAGAGATAAGAAATGTAATAATCGTCAAGATTTTCATTGTCTTATTTGTTTTATTGGCAAGGAGGGAATCATTGGTCGTGCGGATATCGTCTATGATTTCTTTGTATCCATCAACGCGGTCTTGTACTCGTGTGTATTCATCGCTGATTTCTTTGATATGAGGACGGAAACCTTCACCAAACATTTTTACGAGTGACTGCTCGAGTGTCGCAAGAACATCACTGTGAAAACGAAGAGCTTGGCGAAACTCGAGTAATTGACGACTTGCGCGAGAGATTACCATGACCATTTCTTCTTCAATACCATCAAAAACCCTTTTCTCTGCTTCTTTTACAAATACATGTGTTTTGTCGAGTTCTCCACGAGTGGTATTGTAAAGTGCCTGAAGAAGATACCCAAAAAGAAAACCAGCATGAGTGTGTTCGATGTGTTTATCGTGAATCATGTTCTTTTCAAATTTTTTTGAAAAAGAATGAAGTGAGTCAAGTGGGCCGTAATGTGTTGTAATGATAAAATCAGCACCAATAATGAAATCTACTTCTTCTGTCGTAATCGTATCACTGTTGTTTTCTTTTGTAGGGAAGTGAAGAATCAGATAGGTGAAATGGGGATAGGTTTCTATTTTTGAATGGGGGCTATCTGTGCTCACCTGTTCAGCAATCGCCATTGGGATAGCGTATCTTTCCATAATATGTACAAGTTCATCTTGGTGTGGCGACTGGAGATCAACCCAGGTAAGGTTCTTGTAAGTGTATGTAGATATCATAGGCTATAGTATAGCCCGTCCCTTGCATTTTTCAAAGGTTTTGTGTATTATAGAGTCCTGTGGAAAGCCCCCTTTAAGGGGCCCTCAGATATCATTATATATTATGGCAACAGCAAAAAAGACAACTAAAAAGACAGCATCTGATTCAACTGAATTTGCAGTTATTTTGGCAGGCGGAAAGCAGTACAAGGTTGCTGTTGGTGATGTTATCAAAATCGAAAAAATCGCTGGTGAATACACACTCGGTGATAAAATCGTTTTTGATAAGGTTCTCCTCGTAGATAATGGTACTGATACAACTATTGGTGCTCCGTATATTGCAGACGCGACAGTAGAAGCACTCTTCCAGAAGGCTGGCAAAGGTAAAACTATTAAAGTAGTTAAATATAAGCAAAAGAGCCGATACCTCAAGAAGAATGGTCACCGACAGCCGTTTGTCGAAGTAAAAATCTCAGCGATTAAATAACAAAACGTATATCCATGTGGATATACGTTTTGCGTTATGGTGTATGCATGGTATACTGTTTCCAAAATATACACGAACTGATAGTAGTTGTATATGCTTTTACTAGACCTGATGAATTTTCATAAGGTTCTGAAAAAGCAAATATAACCTAATCAATGAATATTAAGAGAATATTTATCAATGCGAGGTACAGGGTACTTCGTATTTGGGCAGTGTTTATACTGTTCCTTTTAGCACAAAACGTTTTCTCTCAGAATCCTCCTTCCTCGTTGTTTATTCCTCGAGTAATCGAGGTTGAAGCACAATGGACACCTACCAAAAACCATTACATCGCAAACAGTAATGGCCTCATCGATGTTTCTCTCATACCGTCTAAATTTTCGTGGTTTGTTGAATATAATATTTCAACACAAACCTATGATTATACAGTTACGTATGACCCTCAATTGTACAAATATCTTTATTGTGGTTTTTCATTCGACAATGATTTATTTGGTGCACACCCAGAGCGAAAAAATTTCAAAATTGGCCCTAAGATTTATCTTCAGGATTATCAGCCGTTTGAAAACTGGTTTACAAATTGTAACTTTGCAATCAATTACAACGCTTTTAGTTCTGCAGATCATCGTATTGGTAAAACAGAATTTGCATTCAATCTTTTGACGAACCCACTTTGGATTCATAAAAATATTGGACTCGTATTTCAATCAGCTGGAAGAATTCGAGATGGTCATGACTACTATCTGATACAAACTGGTATTGAATCAAAAAAATTACATTCCATTCTTATGCTTGGGACAGGTCAAGTGTACGAAGAAGAAATTGAAATTTTTATTGGTTTACAAATCAGTCTCATCAAAAGTCATCGTTCGTTTGTTGTACACAAAAAATCCCCACACAAAGTGTCGGGATAACCAAAACGCTTTTCGTAGCCTACCCACGGTTACGAAGAGCGTTTTTTATTGTCTCGCTATCAGAGTATTCGAGCTCGGTACCTGTCGAAAGTCCACGTCCAAGACTTGTCACGACAAGGTTGTATTTTTGTACGAGAGGAGCAAGAATTTCTCTAATATACATATCTGTATGTTCACCTTGGGGGTTAAGCGAAAGCGCGATGATTACTTCTTTGAGTATATTTTTTGAAGCACGGTCTTCAGTCGTACGAAGTAATTCTTTTGTGCGAACAAAAGAAGGTGTTTCTTTGGTGACGATAGGTACAAGACCTCCAAGAATGAAATACATTCCTTTGTATGTTTTACTTCGTTTAATGCTTTCAAAGTCAGCATCTTTTTCAATAATAAGAAGTGATGCGGGGTCTGTTGCTGTATTCCTACAGGTCTCACAGAGAGATACATTTTCTGATTGAAAAAAGAGAAAACACGATGTGCACTGGCGTATACTTTTCTTGAGTGTTTCGATTGCAGTGCTCAAATCACTCACGTATTGTGGGTGTTTATGAAGTAAAAAATACACGAAACGCTTTGCTTGGCGTTCTCCAATACCAGGAAATTCTTTAAAGAGTTGTGCAAGACTTTCAATAGGGTTCATATATATCTTTAAAACTGATCAAGTGTTGTTTCTGTCGGACCAAATGATGAAGCAAAATCATGAATATTTGATTTATCAAGGTTCATAAATGTTGTTGTCTTGTCATCAAAGAAGAGTTGCACAACACCAACAGGACCATTACGGTGTTTTTCAATAAGGATTTCTGTGATGCCTGTTCGTTCACTCTCATCTTTACCCTTATCTTCTCGGTGAATAAACATAACAACGTCAGCATCTTGTTCGATAGATCCTGAGTCACGAAGGTCAGAAAGGCGAGGTTTACCTCCACGTGATTCCACGGCACGAGAAAGCTGTGAAAGAGCGATAACAGGTACGTCAAATTCTTTGGCAAGAGATTTCAACGAGCGTGAAATCTCGGTTACTTGGTTGACCATATTGTCATAATTCTTTGATGTCGACATAAGCTGAAGGTAGTCAACAATAATAAGTCCGAGACCATGTTCGGCTTTAATACGACGACAAATAGATCTCATTCGAACAATAGAACTACCAGCCATATCGTCAATAAAAATAGGTGCTTTTGAAAGACTATCGAGCGAGTCACGGATTTTAGAGAATTGACTTTCGGAAGAGAGATTACCCGTACGGAGATCCCATGCATTTACACGAGATTGTGCTGCAAGCATACGGTCGACAAGTTGTTGGGTACTCATTTCAAGAGAGAAGATCATGGTTGGCGTTCCTGCATTAAGCGCTGCTTGTCGGGCGATATCAAGCGCAAGTGTTGTTTTACCGACAGATGGACGAGCAGCAAGAATAATAAGGTCTGATTTTTGAAGACCAGAGAGGTATTTATCGAGATCACGAAACCCTGTTGGTACACCACGGAGTTCTCCTTTCTTTTCGTGGAGGCGTTCAAGACGATTCCAGGCTTCAGGAAGAGTATCCTTTAAAACAGAGAAGGTGTGGTTGGCTGTATGCGTACCGATATTCATCATTCTTTTCTCTGCTTGATCGAGAACTTCAAAAACGTCTTCTATTTCTTCTCGAAAACCAAGTTCAGAGATGTCAGTACCAGCATCAATGATTTTTCTGAGAATATTTTTCTTTGCAACAATATCCGCATAATGTTTTATGTTTGTTGACGCAGGAACAGAGTTTGTGATTTCACTTAAGTAATTTGTTCCACCGATTTGATCAAGGAGTCCACGGTCTGCGAGCTTGTGAGAGACTGACAAAATATCAATTGGCTCACCCTTACTCGAAAGTTCAAGCATGATGTCATAAATCATGCCGTGTTTTGATGAATAATATGAGTCAGCCGAAATACCATCACTGATTTCATGAAGAGCACCTGGTCGAAGCATGATTGAACCAAGTACTGCTTTCTCTGAATCGAGGCTTTGTGGTGGTATCCGGAGATTTTGTTTTTTGTCTGCCATAGGACGTATTGTAGCACAGTGCCCGAAAGTCAAAATCATGAAATCTGGATAACCCTCTGAATAACCCTGTGGGTAACGAGAGTCACTTTTTGAGGTGTGCAAAATAATGCTCTTTTTGATATGATAGATTCATATGAAAAAACGACTCATTTCAGGTATCCAACCATCAGGAATAATCCATATTGGTAACTATTTTGGTGCTATTAAACAATTTGTTGATTTACAAAATGAGTATGAGACATCAATATTTATTGCTGATTTACACGCGCTTACAACCGTACACAACAAAGAGATTCTTTCAAAAAACATCCTTGCAGTTGCGATGGATTATCTAGCCTGTGGACTTGATCCTGAAAATGTGGTGCTTTTTAAGCAATCTGATATTCCTCAGGTTACAGAATTAACGTGGTATTTTAATTGTTTGACACCAATGCCTTTCTTGGAGCGTGCAACATCATACAAAGACGCACATATGAAAGCAAAAGAAGTTACGGTCGGTCTTTTTGATTATCCAATTCTCATGGCGTCAGATATTCTTATTCAGGATGCAGATAGTGTTCCTGTCGGACAAGATCAGAAACAACACATCGAATACGCTCGTGATACTGCACAGAAATTTAACAATACATTTGGTGAGACATTCAAACTTCCCGAAGCAATGATTCTCAAAAATGTTGCTATTGTTCCTGGTACTGATGGACGAAAAATGTCAAAGAGTTATGGAAATACCATCCCACTGTTTGGTACTGATGAAGAAATTAAAAAAGCTGTGATGAGTATTGTTACTGATTCAAAGACACCAGAGGAGCCAAAAGACCCCGACACCTGTACTCTTTTTGCATTACATTCACTTTTTCTTAATCAAGATGAGCTCTCAACACTCCGTAGTCGATATACAAACGGTGGTCTTGGATATAAAGAATCAAAAGACATGCTCTATGAAGAAATCATCTCTTTCTTTGGTCCACTCCGAGAAAAACGTAAAATATATGAGAATAATCCAGAATTAGTGAAAGATATCTTGCGAAAAGGTGCGGACAAAGCACGTGCGATTGTCGAAGCAAAGATGGCGATTGTTCGAGAAAAAGTAGGCGTAACTATATAATATGAAATATATTCGAATTTTACTTACCGTATTGATTGGTCCACTCTATGTGTATCTCAATAAAACAAATTTAAAAATACAAAAGAAATATTTGGCATTGAAACATGAAGATATAATTTTGTTTATCGCCTGGGCTCCGTTTTATTGGTTATTTGTAGCACTTGTATTTATCATTTCTGTGCCATATGAATTTTTTATTGCAAAGGATTTACATTAATAGAATAGTTTTTAATTTTTGTGTTAGAGTAAAAAGATATGAAAAAACGTATTTATAATAAAGATTTAAGAGATCATGTAGGGGAGACTGTTTCTATCTCTGGGTGGGTTGATGTGAGACGAGACCAAGGAAAACTTGTGTTTATGGATATGCGTGACATGACAGGCCTTGTGCAATGTGTTGTACTTCCAAATCACACCGATGCAATGGAGCAGGTCAAAAATGTGCGTACCGAATGGGTGCTTGCAGTCACTGGTATTGTAAATAAACGTCCTGAAAGAAGTATTAAACAAGATGTACAAAATGGTGATATTGAACTTGAAATAACTGGCATTGAAGTACTCAATGAATCAGAAACACCACCATTTGCTATCAATGAAGATACGAGTGGTATCAATGAAGATGTGCGTATGAAGTATAAATACCTTGATCTTCGTACTGGTCGTATGCAGAAAAATATTCGCATGCGAGATAAAATCATTTCTTTTTTCCGTTCACACATGCACGCACATGATTTTATTGAAATAGAGACTCCAATCATGACAAAAGGTACCCCTGAGGGTTCTCGTGAATATCTCGTTCCATCACGACTTGAACCAGGCAATTTCTATGTACTTCCTCAATCTCCGCAACAATTCAAGCAACTCGCAATGGTTGCAGGGTTTGAAAAATATTTCCAAGTTGCAAAATGCATGCGTGATGAAGATACTCGCGGTGACCGTCAGCCAGAATTTACACAGCTCGACTACGAACTTTCTTTTGTTGAACAAGAAGATATTATTTCATACACAGAAGAAATGTTTATCAAAATGGTACAAACATTGTACCCACAAAAAAAGATTCAAGAGATTCCATTCCCGCGTCTTACGTATAAAGAATCAATGGAGAAATACGGTAATGACAAACCAGACCTTCGTACAAACAAAGAAGACCCCAATCTTCTCGCATTTTGTTGGGTCGTAGATTTTCCAATGTTTGAGAAAAGCAAAGATGGCGAGATTGGTGCGGTGCACCATCCATTTACTTCAGTAAAAGAAGAAGATGCGCATCTTCTTGATACAGACCCTCTATCTGCTCGTGCATATGCATATGATATTGTCCTCAATGGGTACGAGCTTGGTGGTGGATCTATTCGTATTCACAAACGTGAAATGCAAAATAAAATATTTAAAATTCTTGGGTTACCGCAAGAAACAATTGATGCACGTTTTGGTCACATGCTGACTGCATTTGAATATGGTGCACCTCCGCATGGTGGATGCGCACAGGGTATTGATCGTATTGTAATGCTTCTTGAAAATGAACCAAATATTCGTGAAGTTATTGCATTTCCAAAGACAGGAGAGGGTCGCGACCTTATGATGGGTGCACCAAGTCACGCATTAGATGCTCAATTAAAAGAACTTGGTATTACGTGTACTATAAAAAAGTAATCATATGACAGAGAGTAGTACATCTGTGTATCACGTACGGACACCTTCGTTTGAAGGCCCCCTTGCAGTACTGCTTTCACTTGTTGAAAATCGAAAACTCTTTGTAAACGAAGTTTCGCTTGCTGATGTCACCGCTGAATATATTCTCTATGTTAAAAATCTAGGAGAAGAACACCATGAGAGACAGATTGCAAATATGTCATCATTTGTACTCGTCGCAGCAACACTTATCCTTATTAAATCCCGTTCGCTTTTACCAAATCTTGAATTGACAGTTGACGAAGAGGATAAAATCAAAGACCTCGAACACAGGCTCCGACTATATCAAGTGATAAAAAATGCATCACTTGAAGTTAAAAATCTCTATGGGTCACGAATTATCTTTTTTCCTCGTGACCGTATCTGGAGCGAACCTTTGTTTGCCCCTGATCCATCAATGACGCTTGTGAGTGTCGCAACAGCGATACAAGACGTGCTTCATCATGTACCAAAGAAAGAAGAAGCATTACCTGAAATTGAAATTAAAAAAGTTATTCGTATCGATGAAATGATTTCTGGACTGACTGATCGTATTGAACGTGCGATGAATCTCTCATTTCGTGAATTTGCAAAAAGTCATGGCTCAGAAAACCAAACTGAGGCACGAGTTCATGTTATCGTTTCATTCTTGGCTATGCTAGAATTAGTTCGTGAAGGTTTAATTGATGTTATTCAAAATAATTCTTTTGAAGATATTCATATTAATAAACAAGCAAAAGAAATACATCCTCGCACTCTATGATGTCACTTGAAGCACAAATCGAAGGTCTTCTTTTTTTTAAAGGAGAAGAAATATCTCTCAAGAAACTAGCAGAGCTTTTAGATGTATCCCAAGAGGCTATTACATCTGCACTCAAGAAACTTGAAGAATCGTATACAAATCGTGGTTTGGTTTTGGTATACCATAACGATACAGTTGTTCTCGGTGTGTCAGGTGAGTTAAGCGCACGTATTGAAGCAATCAGAAAAGAAGAACTGACAAAAGAGCTTTCAAAAGCCGCACTTGAAACATTGTCGATTATTTTATATCGAAATGGAGTGACTCGAAGTGAAGTTGATTATATTCGCGGAGTGAATTCAAGTTTTATTATTCGAAATCTTTTAGTACGGGGACTGATTGAGCGTGGCGTTGATAGTGTCGATAGTAGAAAAGTCGTGTATCGTCCAACCGTACAAACGCTCGCATATATGGGTATTACGTCTGTCGAGCAATTACCAGGATATAAAGAAGTTGTTCAATCTCTTTCAAATACTGAACAACCAACAGAATAGAATGACTAATGCCATTAAAATTTTTCTTCCAGCTGCAGTAAGTTTTGTCGTAGGAATACTCCTAACGCCTCTTGCAACGCATTATTTTTATAAATATCGCATGTGGCGTCGAGTTGCACGAACAACAAATGTTGCACCCGAGGGGGATTTTAATAAAATCCACGATGGCAAATCAGAGCTTTCAACACCTCGAACCGGTGGGATGATAGTCTGGATGTCTGTTGTTGTTACTATTTTTATTTTTGGATGTATTCATTTTATTTTTCAAAATACACTTTCTGATAAGTTATATTTTATGAGTCGTAGTCAGACAGTGCTTCCTTTTTTTGCATTAGTTGTTGCATCTCTTGTAGGTCTTGGTGATGATTTCTTGCAGATATTTGGCACCGGTAAATGGCTCACAGACCCTCTCGTGCTCAGGTATATCAAAATAGGTATCATTGTTGTTCTCGGTGCTGTAATTGGTCAATGGTTTTTCTTTAAGCTTGGTATTTCTGCTATCTATGTACCATGGTATGGGTTTGTCGACCTTGGGTATTTCTTTATTCCATTTTTTATTTTGATTATGCTCGGTGTCTTTTCTTCAAGTGTGATTGATGGACTCGATGGACTCTCGGGTGGAGTTATCGCATCTATTTTCATGTCATTTACATTGATTGCATTTTTCAAAAATCAGATTGACCTCGCAACATTTTGTGCCGTTGTAACTGGTGCGACACTTGCATTTCTCTGGTTTAACATTCCACCCGCTCGTTTCTATATGGGTGAGACTGGTATGATTGGACTTACGGTGACTATTTCAGTTGTTGCATTTCTGACTAATACAGTACTACTCTTACCGGTCATTGCATTTCCACTTTTCATCACATCACTTTCAAGTATTATCCAGATTCTTTCTCGAAAATATCGCAATGGAAAAAAAGTATTTCGTGTTGCACCATTTCATCATCACCTCGAGGCAATCGGATGGCCTAAATACACTGTTACGATGCGATATTGGATTGTCGGTATCCTCTCAGCAATTATTGGTGTTATTTTCTCAATCTTAAGCTCCTAATGAAAAAGTGGAAAGGCGATCGAGTATTTCTAGGTATTGTTATTGCCCTTGTTGGTATTGGGGTTATTATGTTTACCTCTGCCTCACTTGGAATCCTTGCTCGTAATGAAGATAAATTCTACAACGTACTCGCAAGTCAGTTCATCTATGGTCTCGGAGGGGGGATTATCGCACTCTATGCGGGGCTTCGTATTCCGTATACATTCTGGAGAAAATACGCACTTTACTTTTTTATACTTGGAATCATTCTCACAGGGCTTGTTTTTGTACCATCACTTGGAATGACTCACGGTGGTGCAACACGATGGGTAAGTATTTTCGGTTTTTCATTTCAACCTGTTGAATTTTTAAAGATTGGGTTTATTATCTATTTCTCTGCATGGTTATCATGGTTTAAAGGTACATTCGCAGATGCACGCATTGGAGCTATTCCTCTTGTGGTATTTGTAGGTATAAGTATTGCAATTCTTGTAAATCAACCAGACACAAAAAGTATGATTTTGATTGTCGTAACAGGTACCTGTATGCTTTTTATGCACGGAATTTCAATGAAACATGTTATTTCGATACTTCTCGTATCTGGTTGTCTCCTTGGGGGGCTTGTATTTTTCACGCCATATTTACGAGACCGTATACAAACGTTTATAAATCCAAATCAAAATGGAAGTACATCAGCATGGCAAATACAGCAATCACACATTGCTATCGGTTCAGGGGGTATGTTTGGAAGAGGCGTTGGTCAGAGTATTCAAAAATTTAGTTATCTTCCTGAACCACAAGGAGACTCTATTTTTGCAGTCATTGGTGAAGAACTTGGTTTTATCGGTAGTGTTCTTGTTGTATTTTTATTTGTCGCCTTTGCGTTTCGTGGATACAAGATCGCACTTCATGCACCAGACATATTTACAAAAATGTTTGTTGCAGGTTGTATTACGATTATGACCGCTCAGTCATTTATGAATATTGCTTCTATTACAGGAGTTTTTCCTCTCACAGGAGTACCGCTTGTTTTTATTTCACAAGGGGGAACGGCACTCCTTCTTTCGCTTGGTATGGTGGGTATTATTCTCAACATTTCAAGTCATGCAAAAAAGAGCATTACTGGAACATCTGCGTAAAATAGGCTAGAATACAGGAATAGAGATTCCCTATATGGGGAATATACCATTAATAAATCATACGCTATATAGAGAATGAAAATTTTACTTACAGGTGGAGGTACAGGAGGACATTTCTATCCACTTATCGCTATTGCCGAAAAATTAAATACACTCGCTGAGGAACAAAAAATTCTCAATCTGAAATTATATTATATGTCGAATACTCCCTATGATTCGACGCTTCTTTTTGAAAATGCGATTACCTACGTTGAAGTTCCTGCGGGAAAAATGAGAATTTATTTTTCACTACGAAATATCGTTGATATTTTTAGAGCAGGTGCAGGAGCATTTTGGGGGCTTGTAAGTATGTTTTTTATTTATCCTGATGTTGTGATTTCAAAAGGTGGCTATGCAGCATTTCCTGCTGTTTTTGCAGCAAAAATATTACGTATTCCTGTTGTTCTTCATGAATCAGATTCAGTACCAGGTCGCCTGAATTCATGGACTGGTCGTTTTGCCGAACGAATTGCTGTCTCATGGCCAGAAGCAGCACACTTTTTTGATACAAAGAAAACAGCAGTAACAGGACAGCCTGTTCGGAGAGATATCCTTACTGGTTCACCAGAGGGAGCACATGCGTATTTTAATCTTGACCCTGCTATTCCTACACTAATGATTATAGGAGGATCACAGGGTGCAGAAAAAATTAATAATGCAATTATTGATATTCTTCCTGAACTTATTACTCGATATCAAGTTATTCACCAAACAGGAAAAATTCATTTTGAAGATGTCTCATCACGTGCTCGATTTGTAACAGAAACAAGTCAGTATGCGAGTCGATATCATCCTGTCGCGTATCTTCATACACTTGCGACACGCAAAGCAGTCGGTGCGTCTTCGCTTGTTATCTCACGAGCAGGGTCAGCATTGTTTGAAATTGCATCATGGGGATTACCTTCGATTATTATTCCTATTGAACATTCACATGGAGACCATCAACATAAAAATGCTTTTACGTATGCACGCTCTGGGGCATGTGAGGTTATCGAAGAGCCTAATCTTACACCACGCTTGCTTATCTCAATAATTGACCGTATTATGTCATCTCAGTCAAAACGTGACAGTATGCATGAAAAAGCACGTGCATTTGCAACACCCAATGCTTCAGAAGCAATTGCACGCGTTGCGCTTGATATAGCACTCTCACACGAAAAATAACATGACATCATCACACAGAAATATCGTTACCCGTTTTGCTCCATCACCAACAGGATTTATGCATGTTGGCAATGTTCGTACGGCACTCTATTCATATCTTATGGCACGTGCACATGGTGGTACGTTTATTCTTCGTATTGAAGACACAGACAAGGAGCGCGAAGTAGCTGGGGCAATTACACATATTATTGAATCACTTCGCTGGCTTGGTATTACATGGGACGAAGGTCCTGAGGTTGGTGGTATACATGCACCATATATACAATCAGAACGTTTAGATATCTATGTAGCATACGCTCAAAAACTTATAGATGCTGGATATGCGTATCCAGACCCATATACAGCAGAAGAAGTTGAAATTCTACGACAAAAAAGTGAAGCAGAAAAAAAGCCTTTTCTTTTCCGAGAACACAGACCAGAAACAACAGAACCATGGGACAAAACAAAGCCACTTCGATTTAAAGTAAAAACACTTAAACGATACGAATGGGAAGATATGGTATACGGTACTCTTTCAGCAGGAGAAGAAGCACTTGATGACTTTATTCTTATTAAAAGTGATGGGTATCCAACATATAATTTTGCACACATTGTCGATGATATTGAAATGGGTGTCACGCATGTGATGCGTGGGCAAGAATTTATTGCATCAACTCCTAAATTTCTGTCTGTCTATGAAGCATTAGGGGCGGAGGCACCATTATTTGCAACACTTCCGCACGTTATGGCATCTGATGGCAAAAAGAAGCTCGGAAAACGAGATGGGGCAAAAGATATTTTGCAATACAGAACAGAAGGATATCTCCCTGAAACAATGGTTAACTTCTTGGCGTTTCTTGGTTGGAACCCAGGAGACGAGAGAGAGATGCTCACAAAAGAAGACCTTGTTCGTGATTTTGATATTACTCGTGTAGGTAAGTCAGGTGCACAATTTAATGATGAAAAATTAAATTGGCTTAATCGAGAGTATCTCAAAAAATACTCCCCTGACATGCAAACAGACTATATTAAATCTTTTATACCACATGATTTCTTTCCAGAAACAGAAGAATCAATACAGATGCTCCAAAAGATTACACCTATCGTCATGGAACGAATCTCAAATGGTGTTGATATTGCAAAAATGGCAACAGAGGGTGAACTAACATATTTCTTTGTTCGACCTTCATATGAAAAAGACGCGCTCTTTTTTGCTTCATCAAAAATACCAACAGAAAATAAATATGAAATCCTGAAAGGATATCTCATGGAGGTGCATGAGCGTCTCTCTGCTCTCTCACACGTAGATTTTACAAAAGAAACAATCAAGGAAACACTCTGGCCATATGCGGAAGAAGTAGGACGAGGGGATATTTTATGGCCTCTTCGGTATCTTTTATCTGGTCGCAATAAATCACCAGATCCATTTATTCTCGCTGAAACTCTTGGAAAAGAAGAAACATGTGCACGTATTCTTTTGGCGGTTCAAATTCTCTCAAAATAAGAGTATACTAAGAAGGTAATGTATTATCGATATTTTATAGGTACTCTTTTTCTGTGTTTCTGCGTGATATATCCAATGCGTATTCATGCTGAAACAGAAGAAAGTATTCGAAACCAAATACAATCAACAAATAATCAAATCCAAGCACTTGATCGTGAAATCAAAAAATATCAAGATCAAATAACTCAAACAGGCACAGAGAAAAGTTCACTTGCAAAAATCATAAAAGAACTGACGCTTACTCGGACAAAGCTTGTGAAAGAAAAAGAGCAGACGGAAAAAAAAATTAAAGCAACGGGACTCGTAATCGGTGCTCTTTCGACGAATATCACAAAACAAGAAAAGGTTATCGAAACATCAGAAGAAACACTTGCTCGTATGCTCAATGAACTCTATCGGCGTGATGCAACTACCATAGTTGAACGCGTATTATCTGAAGATAGTTTGTATGATGCAAGTCGTGAATACAATGATATTGTTGCAATGAATGAAAATGTTCATACTCATATTAAAAAAGTTGAAGTTGAAAAAAATGCTCTTGTTGTCACAAAGACAATGAAAGAAGGTGAGCAGAAAAACCTCAATGAACTCAAGAAAACACTTACACAAAAACAACAAGTTGTAGAAGTTACCACAAAAGAAAAAGATACCCTTCTGAAAGAAACACAAAATAAAGAATCTGCCTACAAGAAGCTTCTCGCTGAAACACAAAAAAGAAAAGAAGCATTCGAAAAAGAAATCGATGACTATGAAGCAAAACTTGTTTTTATATTAAACAAGAAAATAATTCCAAAAGAAGGCTCATCTCCGCTTACATGGCCAGTGAGTTCAGTGCTTGTTACTTCACGATATGGTCCACGATGGGGAAGATTCCACTATGGGCTTGATTTTCGTGCTGCTGTTGGTACAAAGATTATGGCAATGGGCACAGGTACCGTACTCGGCACAGGTGATACTGATATTGCCTGCAAAGGAGCGTCATTTGGTAAATGGGTTTTTATTAAATACGACAATGGTCTTTCGAGTACTTATGGACACCTCTCTGTTATATCTGCAAAAAATGGTGATAGGGTAGAAGCAGGAGATACTGTAGGTCTTTCGGGAAATACTGGTTCTTCAACAGGACCTCATCTTCACGTCGCAGTCTATGCATCAGAGGGTGTGAATGTCGCCACTGTTCCTAGTAAAAGCTGTGGTGGTAAGGTTTTTACGCAACCAATTGCAGCCCTGAGTGCGTATCTTGACCCAGCTCTCTACTTACCACCAATTACAAAGAATATGGTTAAAAATTAACGACCCATTGACAGATTTTGAGAGAAGAGTACCATTTGAGGTAGGTTAGGTTTTAATTTGAATGTAATGGGATCTCTCGTGATTTATCTACTCTCATCTGACGAGAAAGAGGATTACAGGGAGATACCCATTTACATTTTGTTCATTTTTAGATTGAATTTTCATGGTTTCATATTTTTAAAAGTTGGTTAGTTTAAGTCCGTTGGGTTGTATAACCCGATGGACTTTTTCTTTTGTTTCAGGTTATTATTTATAATAATTGACATTATATAAATAAAATGCTTTAATTTTTATAAATAAAAAAGTATATACTTTTTTATAAAAAAAATATTCAAAATTCTTTCACAATCTAATACTACTGTAAAATGAAAAAAGACACTGGTCTATTACTCTCCGAAGTTAGGGGACTATTAAACAATCTTAATGATAATCTATCAGGAGATCATGGGGATTATTGGGTATCTGCCCTCAAAAAAATGTTACGGAAAGAAGAAATTCCAATACCACCCAAAGAAGTTATCGAGGCTCTTAAATCTTGCAATTTTAAAAAATTTGCAGATGAGAAACTTGAAGCAGTTATTAGATACATCAAGGATATTCCTGTAGTTTGCAACGTTGAACGTTGTGAGGAAAACGATGATGACCTCATTAATATTTGTATATATCCAAGATTAAATATGTTTTTGCATGGCAATAAAGACACAAAACTAGACACCGCTCTATTCACCCTCTCAAGTGATGGTGTTATTCGTGAAGTTGGTGGCCTAGATATGCAAGATATGGATAAAACATTTAAGGCGTGGGAGGTAGATGACTGGTCTCTCAAGGGTTTTATTAACTCTCTTCTTGAATTAACAAAAAAATACGAAGAAGCAGTTCCTCAAATCTAGTAGTAAAAATTAAATTCTATAACCACCCTTCGTGTAACGAAAGGTGGTTATTTTATTTATTGTGTGCCCGAGGTGGGAACTCTTTCCCTACGGGAACAGTAGACCTTTTCCATTCGTTTCACTCATAAGGAAAAGCTTTTCGACTCCCACACGGTTCAGTCGAAGGACTGAACCTCTCTCTCACACAAAAAAAACGACTCGATGAGTCATTTTTTTTGTTGGTGCCCGAGGTGGGAGTCGAACCCACATCCCTTACGAGACACGATTTTAAGTCGTGCGCGTATACCAATTCCGCCACTCGGGCATATTTAGATCTTTTCATATCACCATAAAAGGTAATAGGTAAATAATCGCACATTTAAGGTGTTTTTTCAACCACAGAATAGACTCATTGACTATGGGGTCATTGGATGGTATCGTATGTAAAACACTTATATACAAAATAACATATGAATACACCCCGTAATGATTCTTCACCGAAGAATTTCCTCCGTATTTTTACTCCATTTATTTGTATTATTCTTCTTTTCATTTGGCTTACAACATGGCTAAAACCGAACAAAACAATCGTAATCGCGTCAGTACAAAACACTCAAACAAAAGAACCTGAGAATCCTCGAATAGATAAAGAGAGGAAATCAAAAACACCCAAAGAGTTACTTACATACGCACCTCGAATACGAAGATCGATACAAGGTACTGTTGTGAGTGTACAAAATGATAGTGTTGAAATAGCAACAGCTACACGACACATCACAGCACCTACTCCGTTGTTTATGGTAGAACCAGATGATATTGTTGTTGTTCACCACGAAACAATGAATAATTACAATATTCTGGAGCCATATTCACAGGGAGCGTTGTATGATGTTGATACATTTAGCGCCTATGTTAAAGACACATTTGGTTCGATGCTTTGTGTTTCAGTAGGGAATCCTTCATATGTTGGACTTATCATCAAGCGCCCATCATTCCCAGTACACATCAATGATCCCGTACTCGTTGGTTCTCAGACAGTTGAATTGTATGAAATTGTTGAGAAAAAATAACACGTTATTCTTTCTTCTAAAACCCACCTTGTGTGGGTTTTATTTTTCTTTGAAAATAAGGGCTTATTTGTTAGTATAAAGAAATATATGGCTGAAAAAACCTATTACACTACAATCGGTCTTGAAATACACGCAGAGCTTCACACAAACTCGAAGATGTTTTGTGGATGTGTAAATAATCCTGATGAAGAAAAACCAAACCAAAATATATGTCCAGTCTGTATGGCACACCCTGGTACGCTTCCTGTGATTAATAAACAGGCAGTAGAGAATGTCGTAAAGGTAGGGCTTGCGCTTGGTGGAACTATCGCTGACTTTACTGAATTTGATCGCAAAAATTATTTCTATCCTGACATTCCAAAAGCGTACCAAATCTCACAATATAAATATCCGATTGTTTCGGGTGGGGAATTAAAGGGTGTGAAGATAACTCGTGTGCACCTCGAGGAAGATACTGCGACATCAAAACACCCCGAAGGAAAGAGTACTTCCTACGGGGCAGGTGACAAAGGTAATCACAGTTTGATTGACTTTAATAGAGCGGGAGTACCACTCATGGAACTTGTAACAGAGCCAGTGATTCATAGTGCCAAAGAAGCAGGTGACTTTGGTCGCGAACTTCAACTTCTTCTCCGTTCACTTGGCGTATCTGAAGCGAATATGGAAAAAGGTCAAATGCGTGTTGAGCTCAACATTTCTATCTCTGCCGACCCACAGACATTCGGCACAAAGTGCGAAGTGAAAAATATCAATTCATTCCGCGCCGTAGAACGTGCTGCCGAATACGAAATCGCTCGCATGACAGAACTTCTCGACAGTGGTCGCGGTGAAGAAATCGTCCAAGAAACTCGTGGATGGGACGAAACAAAACAAATTACATTCTCACAACGTAAAAAAGAAAATGCGAATGATTACCGATATTTCCCAGACCCTGACTTGCCAAAATTATATTTGAGTAAAGCACTCGATATGGAATTACTCAAATCAGAACTTCCTGAACTCCCCGAAGCTAAGCGCGCACGATATAAGAAGGATTACGGACTCAAAGATGAAGATATTGAAAGTTATGTAACCGACAGAACTCTCGGTGAGTGGTTTGAAGGTGTCGCAGGTAAATTAAACGGTACCGAACAGATAAAAACCGCATCAAACTACATTACTTCAGATTACCTCGGCTTAAAGAAAGCAAATCCTGAAATCAATCTTCCGAACAATGAACACTTTGCTGAACTTGTCCGGATGGTTACCGATGGACAGATTTCTTCACGTACCACCAAAGATATTCTTGCGATGATTGTTGTACACGACGAAAGCCCACTAAAAATCGCTACCGAGAAAGATTTGATTCAGAAAAATGACGAGGGGGCTCTCAAAGAAATCGTCCAGAAAATTATCGATGCAAATCCCGAAGTCGTAGCGACATATAAAGGTGGTAAAGAAAACGCCCTGATGTCTTTAGTCGGAAAAGTAATGAAAGATACTAACGGCTCAGCAAATCCAGCAGTTGCTCAGAAATTATTAAAAGAATTGATTGGATAACAAAAACCCACACATTATGTGGGTTTTTGTTATCCATATACTAATTTGGTACAATAGCCCTATATCACTTTATTTAATTTTATTCTATGGAAAAGACACGCGTAGCGATTAATGGATTTGGCAGAATTGGAAGAGCGTTTTTAAAAATTGCATGGGAACGACCTGAGATTGAAATCGTTGCAATTAATGACCTCGGTTCGATAGATAACTTGGCATACTTACTCCGTCACGATACGGTATATCGCGGATGGAATCATACCGTAGAGGTTTCTGGTACAAATCTCGTCATAGATGGCAAGACAGTAACCTTTCTTTCAGAAAAAGACACAACAAAACTTCCTTGGAAAGATTTAAATATTGATGTTGTTGTTGAATCAACAGGACTCTTTACTGCATACGACAAAGCACAGTTCCATATTGATTGTGGTGCAAAGAAAGTTGTTATTTCTGCTCCAGCAAAAGGAAGTGACGGTTCAGTTGCGGGGGAAACAATCCTTCTCGGCATCAATGAAACAAAATTCGGCACGTGTGATATTACTTCAAACGCTTCATGTACGACAAACGCAGCTTCGCCACTTATTGGTATCCTCCACGAAGCAATTGGTATCGAGAAAGCAATTTTAAATACCGTACACGGATACACAGCATCACAATCTCTCGTCGATGGTCCAAGCAAGAAAGATATGCGTGAAGGTCGTGCTGCTGCACAAAATATCGTACCAAGTTCAACTGGTGCTGCCATCGCAGTCACAAAGGCATTCCCAGAACTCGAAGGGCTCTTTGATGGTATTTCTATCCGTGTGCCAGTACCTGCGGGTTCAATCGTTGATATTACATTTATCGCAAAGCGTCCTACAACAGCCGAAGAAGTAAATACTATTCTCACAAATGCATCAAAAGACCCTCGTTGGAGCACACTATTTGCTGTGACAAACGAACCACTCGTATCAAGTGATATTCTCGGCAATTCTCATGCTTCAATCGCCGACCTTGAAATGACTCGTGTTGTCGGAGGAAATCTTGTAAAAGTAATGGGTTGGTACGACAACGAAATGGGGTATACATATACGTTAGTGGATCATGTGATTAAGACTGGTAACACAATTAAGTAATGGAAACTCCGAATCTAAACAATCCTGAAAAAAATAAAAGTTCAGAAAATTTAGAACAAAAAACTCTAAATAGAGCATTAGAGTTAGTTAAGACTAATCCAGATTTTGAATATGTTGTATCAATCAACGGAAATTTAGATGGTAGGGGTGAAACTATAGGTCAGCAAGACTATCACTTTGATCAAGGGACTCAGAAAGTTGTTCGTAGTTCAGTTGCAGATAATTCAAGTGAGTACTTAGGACTAGATTATAATAATCTTAAAAATCCTGATTTAATTCCGTTTAAACCAAATTTTGAAATAAAAGATTGGAAGAGAAAGTTTGATGGAAAAGAATTCAGACACTATATTTATCGACTTGCTTTTAATCCTAAAACTGAAAATAAATTTACCAATGATCATCGTCCGAATGTTCACATCTCAACAGCACTTCGCGTTTCGAAAGATAAAAAGATCTTTGATGAATGTGGCGATGAAAAGTTAAAAGAATATTTAGCGAAAGATACCCCAGAAGCAAGGAAGTTTTTTGGTCAATTTTTCTCAAAATGTAATGAAGAGTTTATTCTTGAATATTGGCAATTTGTTTTAAAGCAAAAGGGCTGATATTGCTATATAAAACCTATCTTGGTATGTTGTGTTTAGAACCTTAACAATCAAATACAGACCTTTCGCCCACCTGCCCAGTTTCTGAATTATTTCGGAATTTGAGCAGGTGAGCTGGCAGGGACTTTTCTAAAGATGCTATAATGGTTTTATTATGAAGTTCGGGAAAATGACATGGTTCGACAATAAATTCGGGTATACGTATACACTCGTTGACCATGTGATTAAGACCAGAAAGGCGATTAAGTAAGTTATTAGTAATAGAATAGCAAAAAGGTCCTCATTTGAGGACCTTTTTGCTATTGACTTAACAACATAAATGTGCCATTATAAGAACAACAGTTAGCTCATTAAAAACTGTTTTAATTGGTTTCCAAAGATTCTATTGGGATTTTCGGTAACCAATTAAAACTAAAGATATGGAAAAAATAAAAGAAGGTATACAAAAACGTATTGGATACATTTTAATACCATTTTTACTAGTAAAAAATTTATTCTTTGAAAGTAAATATGAAAAAGAAATTACAAAGTGGATAATAAAAAATGGTGAAGCTAGGAAGATGTTTGAAGATTTACATTCAAAACGAATATCACTCCAAGCAGTAGAAGTAATTAATACACTTATATCAATACATTCTTTTCATGAACTACCATATTATGGGCAGTGGCGAGAAGAAGGTCTGGATAAAAGTTTAATGCCCTATGAAATATTCTCTGAACTTTCTCGAAACCAAACACTTACCACAGATGATGCTACACGATTAGTGGACATGCTCTCGTGGAAAGAAATAAAAGACCCAGGCTATAGTTGCGCATGGTATCCTATTATTGAAGTTGCGAGAAAATTCCCGACTGAATCAAACATTGAGAAGATTCATTGCTTTGGTGAATATCTAGCATCAATCCTGAAAACGCATTTTGAAAAGAATTCAGGTTATGCTCAGGTCATCGCTCAGCATATTAAATATGCTGAAAACGTTTCTTTATCTAGTACACTCTAATAATTATCCCCGCTTAATAAGCGGGGATTTTTGCATATCTCATGTGTTAAGCACAAATGCCATCGTTGCTATATAAAGCCTCTCTTGCTAAAATGGGTGTATAGTAAATTAATTCTATATATCTTAATCTATGCAAAAAATAATTTTGGTTATCGTAGGGCTTCTCATTATCGGATATTTCACATGGCAGGGGATTCAAACCAAGCCAGCTGATACCATTCCACAGGCAATCGTTACTGATGTCGCAGGGACAACTGAGAGTGGCATGCTTCCTGATCCTTCACTTCGAGATATTGAAAATACGAAGGTCTATATTGAATTTAAGGGATTTGGTCCAGGTAAAGAACACACAGGTTCTTTTTCAGGTATTACGTCAAATCTCACACGGGGGGATGCTGGAATACTCCAAGGAATTATAACAGTTGATATGAATAGTCTTTCAACAGATACAGAAGCAGTCACAAAGCACCTTAAGACAAAAGATTTCTTTGATACAACTAAATACCCAACAGCTTCAATAAAAATGAAATCAATGACACAAACAGCAGTCACTGCGACATTTACTATTCATGGAATCACAAAAGATGTCACATTCCCATATGTACAATCAGACACAGGGTACACAGCAGACTTTACTCTCAATATGAAAGAGTTCGGCATTGATCAGAAGTTTGCAAATGAAACTGTTCAAATAATCGTAACAGTACCGTTTAAATAGTAAACGGAAATAAATCCGCCAAACATTTTATGAAAATCTACATCGGCTCTGATCACGCGGGATATGAACTCAAGGAAAAACTCAAGGTATATTTGGGTGATTTGAATCATGAGGTAGAGGACTGTGGGGCATTCACTCTCGACAATGAAGATGATTATCCTGACTTTATCAAGCCAGTTGCAGAAAAAGTCGCACAAAATCCTGAAAGTTTTGGTATTGTTCTCGGTGGCTCAGGTCAAGGTGAAGCAATGTGCGCGAACCGCGTAGCAGGTATTCGTACGTCGGTATATTATGGAGGAACGCTTGATATGGTAAAAATAACTCGTGAACACAATAATGCAAACATCCTCTCACTCGGAGCGCGATTCGTTACCGAAAATGAAGCAAAACAAGCAGTAAACCTTTTTCTCAATACGAAGTTCTCTGATGAACCTCATCACATACGTCGAATTAATAAACTAGACCCTAGCAACTAACCACAAGAACCTAATTACGTATGACTGAAATAATTCCCGCTATCCTTCCTCAAGATTTCAATGACCTACGCAATTCACTTGCAAAGGTTGTTGGCATCGCGAAAACAATCCAAATAGATATGTGTGATGGTGTATTTGTAGAAACAAAAACATGGCCTTTTTTTAGAGATGACTATGCAACAATAGACCCTATTATGAACGAAGAAGAAGGGTTGCCATTTTGGGATTCTATTAATTTTGAATTTGATCTTATGGTTATGAATGCATACACGCAATTTGAGTTCTTTACCCGTCTCGGTGCACAAAAAATAATCTTTCACCTCGAAGCAGAACAAAACAAAGAACAATTTAAAGAATTTCTTCAGGGTCTTGATATGTACACACGAGAAAATATCAGTATTGGTATCGCTATAAACACTACAACACCCATCGAAGAACTTGCTTCTTTTATTTCATATATTGATTTTGTGCAGTGTATGGGTATTGAACACATCGGTATGCAAGGTGAACCATTTGATGAGCGAGTACTTTCACAAATCAAATCATTGCGTACTGCATACCCAGAACTTACCATCAGTGTTGATGGAAGTGTCAACGAAGATACGGCTCCACTTCTCAAAGAAGCAGGTGCATCACGTCTCGTTGTGGGATCTGCACTCATGCAAAGTTTCGATATTCGAGAAACAATGCGTGAACTCGAGAGTATATAGTGATATACTAATAGTGATGGAAAATCTCACTGACGAAAAAATAAAAACACTCACAGAAAAAGCGAATCTTATTCGTCAAAGTATTATTGAAATGCTCGTTGAAGCAAAGAGTGGACATACCGCAGGCCCTCTCGGCATGGCAGATGTGTTTACGCTTCTTTATTTTCATGCGATGAAGCACGACGTGAACCGTCCTGACTGGAAAGAACGAGACCGTCTCGTACTTTCAAATGGACATATCTGTCCTGTGCTCTATGCGACAATGGCACACGCGGGTTATATGCCTATATCGGAGCTCCTCACGCTTCGTAAATTTGGATCACGACTCCAAGGTCACCCACATCGAGAATATATGCCGTGGCTTGAAAATTCATCAGGCCCACTTGGCTCAGGACTTTCACAAGCCGTTGGTATGGCACTTGCTGACCGTATTGATTTTGGTGTTGGTACAGACAAAACTATCTACTGCCTCACAGGTGACGGAGAACTAAACGAAGGTCAGAACTGGGAAGCACTCATGCTCGCAGGAAAAGAAAAACTTCGAAATTTACTCGTGATTGTCGATAGAAACAATATTCAAATCGATGGATATACTGAGGACATTATGCCACTCAATAATCTCGTTGCAAAATTTGAAGCATTTAATTTTCATACACAAGAAGTTGATGGACACAATTTCCAAGCGTTAAACGATGCAATAGAAAAAGCAAAAGCAGTCTATGAGATGCCTTCTGTTATTATTGCCCGTACAATTCCAGGAAAAGGAGTAAGGGAATTTGAACGTGACTATCACTGGCACGGTATGCCACCAAATAAAGAACAGGGAGAAATGGCACTCCGAGAACTTCGCACACTTGGAGGAAAAATAACTAACGAGTAATCTATGTTGAATCAAAATCTAAAACTCAATACAAAACTTTTCAATCCCGACCCCGAAGGAAAGTTTTACACCGAGTGCGTGCAAAACTTCCTACGGGGCGAGACGTGTTGCAATATCACTTTAATTATATGCTAAACCAAAACTTAAAACTGAACCCTAAATTGTTTAATAACGATGTTGAGCAGGCCCCTATTCGCCAAGGATTTGGTGAGGGGTTACTTCAAGCAGGGATAGAGAATGAAAATATCGTCGCTCTCTGTGCAGACCTAACTGAATCCACAAAGATGAATCTCTTTGCTGATAAATTCCCAAAACGATTTATTGAAATAGGTGTTGCTGAACAAAACCTCGCAAGTGTCGCAAGTGGAATGTCAGCAATGGGAAAAATCCCTTTTATATCTTCATACGCAATGTTTTCTCCAGGAAGAAATTGGGAGCAAATCCGAACAACTATTTGCTATAACGACCGCAAAGTAGTGATTGCTGGCTCGCACGCCGGCATATCTGTGGGACCAGATGGAGGAACACACCAAGCAGTCGAAGACCTCGCTCTCACTCGAGTAATCCCGAATATGGTTGTGATTTCACCTTGTGATGCTATTGAAGCAAAGAAGGCGACCATCGCGTGTTCAAAGACAAAAGAACCAACCTATATTCGCCTCGCACGAGAAAAAACTCCGATCATTACGACAGAAGACACACCATTTGAAATAGGGAAGGCGCAAATTGTCTTTGTTCCAGAAATTGGAATCGCTGATGTTGGGATTATTGCGACAGGAGCACTCGTCCACAAGGTAATTCTCTCAGCAAAAGAGTTAGAAGGAAAAGGAATAAAAGTGAAAGTTATGAACCTCGCGACAATCAAACCGCTCGACAGTGAAGCAATCATCGCTCTCGCAAAAGAAACAAAAGCTCTCGTAACAGTCGAAGAACACCAGATAATCGGTGGTATGGGGAGTGCTGTCGCTGAATGTGTGGCACAAAACTATCCCGTGTCAATAGAATTCATTGGAGTGCATGATGTCTTTGGTCAGTCAGGAACACCAAATGAACTTCTCGAGTATTATGGTATGGGAATATCTCATATCAAAGAAGCAGTCGAGAGGGTACTAAAAAGAAAATAAAAAATCCCTACAAATACTGTAGGGATTTTTACTGGTGTTAAATTTTTAATTTAAATCATGGGACAAAATCGCTAAATGATATCCCTTAGATTGCAACTTGAACTTCTTGTGTTCGGCAACAAGATTGGGAACATTCATTTGTAACTGACGATACCTTTGAATGTCGTCCGGTCTTCGGCTATCAAACAGCTCAGTTTCTAAAAAATCTAATTGACCATCAATTTGGTCACATCTTTTTTCGCACTCCTTCTTTTTTATAATAAGAGGAATAAGTGAACGATCAGAATTTTGAGGATGCATATTGTTGGGATTTATGAATTTACATACGATATATACTTGTTTTATATTATAGCAAATTAAACATCATTTGTCAATCTAAAAATCCCTTCAATTTGAAGGGATTTTTAGATTGATTATTTTGAATCCATAGTATCAGGAGGTGTTTTTTTATTTACAGAATCAAGAAGGTTATAAATTTCTTTTCGTAAAATATTCATTTGTTCTTTTTCTATTTCAGAAAACTTTTCTTCATTTTCTTCTTGTTTTTGAATATCTACAAGCTCATCAAGTAAACGATTATTTTTTTCTTCATTTGATAAACCCATAAATTCTTTTACTTTCTGTTCAGGTGAGAAATTGTTTTCCATATCGTATATGTAAATAAATATTAATTTATTTTCTTTGGCTTGTAATCCTCTGGTGCTTTGGCAAGAAATTCTTCTATTTGTGCTTGAGTAAGAAGACCCTTTTGTGCTCCTACCTGAAGCACAACCGACATCGAATTAATAGGTGCCCACATCAGTGCTTCTGGAATTGTCTTGTCGAGAAGTAATGCTGTTGTAAACGTTGAAGCAAAGGCATCACCTGCGCCAGTACGTTCAAATGGTTCTTGGGGGTACACTGGCATAAACCATGCATCTGTACCGTCGTACGCATAAGCACCTTTGATACCATCTGTCATAACAACGATTTTGGGACCGAGTGCATGAAGATTTTCCATGAGTTTTATTTTGTCCTTCTCTTCAGTTTTTAAAATTCTCTGCGCCTCTTCGTAATTACAGAAAAATACTTCAGTATGAGCATAGATATCTTTCAATGTTTCTATTCCAAGCTTCATCTGAAATGTCCCTGGTTGAAATGCAAGCTTCACTGTAGGGTGTTGGTTTAAATATTCAGCAATTTCTAGGTGATATGCTGTTGAATTTGATGCAAGAGATGAAAGATATATCCATTTTGGTTCTGGTAAATCTTGAGGAAATGAGTAGGGAAATTCTGCGTGCTTTACAAGAATAGTTCGTTCAACACCGTACCATAATACATAATGATAATTAGAAGGAAGCCCTTTGACTATTTGCATATAATCAGTTCGAACATTGTCTCTGGCGAGAGATTCGAGATTTTCTTTACCAATCTGATCGTCACCTTGGTACGACATGAGATATGATTTCACCCCAAGGCGAGACGCAGAAACAGCAGCATTCGGACTATTGCCGACAGCGTGACAAATTTCAGCTGATTCATAGGGGATTTTATCTCCAAATCGCATAGAAAGCATGCAATTCTCTTCATCGATATTACAATGCACTTCTGCGTCTTGTAATTTAATAAAAGGCTCAGAGACAATATCGCCAATAGCCAAAAAATCTATCTGTGTATTCATGGATTGATTATATCACGATATGATATAATCGAAATATGATAAAAAAACTACGGGAATACATCAAAGAAGCAGACGAGAAAGGAGTTGCTATTGGGCATTTTAATATTTCAAATCTTGAGGCACTCCATGGTATCTATAATGCAGCCAAAAAGCTCGATGTGCCTGTTATTATTGGACTCTCAGAAGGTGAGGAAGCGTTTGTCGGTAAAGACGAAGCGGTGGCGCTCATTAAAAGTATTCGTGAAAATGATAACTATCCCATTTTCCTAAATGCTGATCATCATTATAGTTTTGAAAGTGTAAAAGAGGCGATTGATGCTGGATTTGATTGCGCTATTATTGACGCAGTTAAACTTCCACTCGAAGAAAATATTGCCCTTACAAAAAAATGCGTAGAGTATGCTCGTGAAGTCGGAAAGCGTGAAAATCGTGATATTTTGATTGAAGCAGAACTTGGATTCATCGGACAATCATCAAAAATTCTTGATGAAATCCCCGAAGGTGTATCAGAAGCAACAATGACGACACCTGAAGACGCAAAAGCATTCGTTGATGCAACAGGTATCGACCTTCTCGCTCCATCTATCGGTAATGTGCATGGCATGGTACGTGGTGGCAACCCACGACTACACCCAGAGCGAGTAAAAGCTATTCGTGATGTCACTGGTATTCCACTCGTACTCCACGGTGGATCAGGAACAATGAGCGGTGATTTTATTGATTGCATAAAAGCTGGTATCGATATCGTGCATATCAATACAGAAATCCGTGTGGCATACAGAGAAGCACTTGAAAAATCTCTCGCCGAGAACCCAAACGAAGTCGCTCCATACAAATTCCTCCAACCCGCAGTTGAAGCAATAGAAAAAGTCGTTGAAGCACGATTGAAATTATTTAATGGAATACAATAATGAACCTCAAAGAAGAGATTTCAAAATTTTTCAAAGGCGACATTGAAGATAGCGACGAAATGCGGACGAAGTATTCGCGAGATGCGTCACTTCTCGAAGTTCGCCCAGAAGTGATTGTCTTCCCAAAAGATAGTGCTGATATCCAAGCGCTTGTGAAATGGGTACATGAGAATAAAAGTAAGCATCAAAATCTCGCACTCACAATACGGGCTGCGGGTACATGTATGGCAGGTGGGGCAATCGGTGAATCAATCATTGTTGATACCACTCGGTACATGAGCAAGATTTATTCTGTAAGCAAAGTCACTCCATTTCAAATCACACCCAAATATCCTCACGCACACGATGTTACTATTTCTGGCGAAGCTATTGTAGAACCAGGATGTTTCTATCGAGATTTCGAGCCAAAGACCCTTGAACAAGGACTTCTCTTGCCATGCTATACCGCATCAAAAAGTTTAAATGCTGTCGGTGGAATGGTAGGGAATAATTCTGCAGGTGAAAAAACACTCCAATACGGCAAAACTGAAGATTATATAAAAGAATTACAAGTTATCTTCACGGATGGCAGGGAATACACTGTTCGACCACTCACAAAGAAAGAACTCTATGCCAAAATCGCGCAAGGGGATTTCGAGGGTGATATCTATAAAAATATCTTTGCGCTTATCAACGAAAACAAAGAAATAATTAAAAATGCAAAGCCAAATGTATCAAAGAATTCTGCGGGATACTATTTGTGGAATGTCTGGGACGCAGAACGAGAGATATTTGACCTCACAAAACTCATTGTCGGCTCACAGGGTACACTCGGCATTGTCACAAAAATCACGTTTCATCTCGTAGAGAAAAAAGAAGCATCAAAACTTGTGGTGATTTTCATGAAAGACATTAAACGACTTGGTGAACTCGTAGACACAATCCTTCCGCATCAACCAGAAAGTCTCGAGTCATACGATGATGCGACAATGAAACTCGCAATAAAATTCTTCCCTGATTTTCTGAAAAAGAAAGGATTCTTTGGAATGATTAAATTTATGTGGAGTTTCTGGCCAGAAGTATTCATGATGAGCACATTTGGCATACCAAAACTTATTCTTCTTGTTGAATTTGCAGGAAATACCGAAAAAGAAATCGAAGAAAAAGCACAAAAACTCGTAAGAGATTTACATTCATTCCCATACAAAACACGAATCACTCACTCACAAGCTGAATCAGAAAAATATTGGGATATCAGACGAGAAAGTTTTGCGCTCTTGCGTAAGCATGTGAAGAATAAACACACCGCACCATTTATTGATGACATCATTGTTCGACCAGAACTTTTGCCAGAATTTCTACCGAAACTCGATTTGATTCTCAAGCACTATCCGATTACGTATACCATCGCCGGACACGCAGGAAACGGAAACTTCCATATTATCCCACTGATGGACTTTGCTGATCCTCTCACAGAAAAAATTATCCTCGAACTCTCAGAGCAAGTCTACAACCTGACACTCGAATACCACGGATCAATCACTGCTGAGCATAATGATGGGATTATCCGTTCACCATTCCTCCCTCAAATGTTTGGAGAAAAAGTCTATGCACTCTTCGAAGAAACAAAGAGAATTTTTGACCCTCAAAATATCTGTAATCCTGGTAAAAAAGTAGGTGCCACAAAGGAATATATTCGTTCTCACATTATAAAAGAATAAGACACATATCACTTGCAATCATTGGTTTTTAATGGTATTATCTGACCTATGCAAACATTAACCGCAACAAAGCGAAGTAAGACAGAAAAACTTGTAACAATACGATCTAACGGTATGGTTCCAGGTGTTGTCTATGGCGCTCGAGTGGAAAACACATCAATTTCCGTGCCGAGTGTCGCCTTTAAGAAGATTTTTAAAGAAGCCGGCGAATCAAATGCAATCGTACTTGATCTCGAAGGAAAAAAGATTGATGTACTTATTCATGATGTACAGGTTGATCCAGTACACGGATTCTCTATTCACGTTGACTTTCTCGCGATTGATATCAACAAGCCAGTTGAAGTGGCAGTTCCACTTGAATTTACTGGTGTCGCACCAGCTGAAAAGCTTGGACTTGGTACACTCGTAAAAGTTCTTCACGAAGTTGAAATCCGAGCACTTCCAAAAGATATTCCACACACTCTCTCTGTCGATATCTCATCTCTTGAGACACTCGAACATCAGATTCATGCAAAGAATATCATTCTTCCATCAGGTGTCACACTCATTACTGACGCAGAAGAAGTTATTGCACTCGTTGCAGCAGCAAAAGAAGAAAAAGAAGAAACACCTATCGATCTCTCAGCTATCGAAGTTGAAAAGAAAGGTAAAAAAGAAGAAGGCGAAGAACCTCAGGCAGAATAATACGAGGACAAAAAATACCCCTTGGCAAGTCCAAGGGGTATTTTTTGTATGATATACTCTATGTATATGAATCGTGGTATTCGATATTTTTGTTTTATAGGTATTCTCGTGCTTGGAATCTTAAATCCAAGAGAAGGCGTTTTTGTTGTGCATGCAAATGTGGCTCTTGATAATGCCCAAGCAGACAAAGCTCGCCTCGAGAGTGAACTCTCTCTCCTTGAAAAAGAAATTGCCCAAAAACAAAAAGAACTTGAAAGTCAAAAAGGTCAATCAGTATCTCTTTCTCGAGATATTGCAATTCTCACAACTCAAATCACAAAAGCACAACTCGATATCAAGGCAAAAAACCTCACCATCCAAAAACTCGGAGGTGAAATCACAAAAAAAACAACAAAAATCAAAACACTCAATACACAAATAGAGATAGAGAAACAATCCCTTGCACAACTTATCAGAAAAGACCGTGAACTCGACGATAAAACATTGATTGGGGTTATTCTTTCAAACGAAACCCTCTCTGAAGCATATGGTGATGTTGTTGCATTTTCATCAATCAAAGAAGGAATCAAAGATTCCGTTGATGAAATCAAAGGTATTCGAACAGAAACAGAAACAGAAAAGAAATCTCTTGAAAAGAAAAAGGATGAAGAAGTCGACACAAAAGCAGAACTCGAAAATGCAAAGCGTAAAGTAGAACTAAATGAATCAGAAAAAAAGAAACTTCTTTCTATTAGTAAAAACAAAGAAACTGAATATCAGAAAGTGCTCGCTGAAAAAGCAAAACGTCGTTCAGAGATTCTGGCTGCAATCTTTAATCTTATTGGGGGGACAGAAAAGATTAATTTTGAAACAGCACTCGCATACGCAAATGAAGCACAGAAACAAACAGGTATTGACCCTGCATTCCTTTTGGCTATTCTCACTCAAGAAAGTAACCTTGGTAAAAACGTAGGACAATGTTTCCTTACCGACCCAACAACAGGAAACGGAAAAGGTGCAAATACAGGCAGTGCACAAATCCGTGTCATGCACCCAACTCGTGATGCTCCAGTATTTTTAAGTATTACAAGCAAGCTTGGCATTGACTATACAACAACTCGCGTATCATGCTGGATAACAGACTACCGATACAATTCAGCAACAAAAAAGAAAGATTTACCATTTGGTTGGGGAGGGGCGATGGGACCTGCACAATTTATCCCTTCAACATGGAAAATGTTTGAGGGACGCTTGAGAAGTCTTCTTGGGAGAGAAGCGAATCCATGGAGCCCTCGAGATGCATTTATGGCATCAGCAATGTACCTGACAGACCTTGGGGCTGTAGGGGCAGGTACGAGTGCTCAACACCGCGCAGCATGTAAATATTACGGTACAGGTGGCTCTACATGCTCATATAGTAACAGTGTTATGAAATACAAGGCTGGAATCCAGAAAAACATTGATCTCTTGCAAAATTAGCACAAAAGTGATAGCATTACACAACATATGAAGAAAGATATTCACCCAAAACACACAAATACATCAGCCGTCTCATGCGCATGCGGAGCGTCTTTTAGTGTTGGTTCAACACTCGAAAAGATGAACATCGAAATCTGCAGTCAGTGTCATCCATTCTTTACAGGTAATGACAAAGTGCTCGACACTGCTGGTCGTGTAGACCGCTTCAAAAAGCGAGTTGCTGCTTCAAAGAAATAACTCATATAAAAAAATCGCTCTTTGTGAGCGGTTTTTTATATGTCTGATATACTACAGAAGACTATGAATAAAGACCTCGAACAATTAAAAAAAGATCACAAAACAAGCTATTTTGCACTTGAGTATGAACGCCTCGAAGCAGAAGAAGCAAAAGTGAATGAAATGATCGCGACTGACGAGAGTTTGCGTGATTTAGCCGAGGAAGAATTACAAAATATTCGTTTCCAAAAAGAAGCTATCGATAGACAACTCGAAGAAATATTAAAAGCGGAAAAAGAGGAAGAAGAATTCCCAAATGAAATTATCCTTGAAGTACGTGCTGGTGCTGGAGGAGATGAAGCGTCACTTTTTGCATGGCAATTGGCTCATATGTATGAACGCTATGCTGAAAATAATAACTGGAATATTAAAACAATTAGTGAATCAACAAATGATGTGGGTGGATATAAAGAAGCCTCATTTGAAATAAAAGGTAAAGATGTCTACAAACTCCTCCGCTACGAAACAGGTGTTCATCGAGTACAGCGTATTCCCGCAACAGAAAAAAATGGACGTATTCACACATCAACTGCATCAGTCGCAATTCTTCCAATCCGTAAAAAAACAAAATTTGTTATTAATCCGGCTGATCTTGATATGGAATACTCACGTTCTGGTGGTGCTGGTGGACAAAATGTGAACAAGGTTGAAACAGCGGTTCGTTTGATTCACAAACCAACAGGTATTGATGTCCGTTGTACAAGTGAACGATCACAGCTTGGAAACCGAGAGCGTGCATTATCTATTTTGACAGCAAAACTCGAACAGATGCAAGAAGAGGAGGAGGCAAAAAAGTACTCTTCAGACCGTAAGAATCAAATTGGAACAGGGGATAGAAGCGAGAAAATCCGTACCTATAATTATCCCCAAGATAGAATTACCGACCACCGAATACGACAATCATGGTCAAACATCCCTTCTATTATGGAAGGAAACACTCAAAAGATATTTGACGCACTTGCGAGTGGCACCGTAGGAGAAGCAGAAGAGGAGTAATACAAATCCTTGCTACTTTGATGCATTGTGTGGTATACTATATTCTAGTAGTTTGCTTATGTTTTGGTATTAGTTTCATTCTTCGTTGTGCAAACATTGAGGCATGTAAATGAAATCAGCTTTTGCGATTACATTTATAAATTAGTTTTC
>JACCDG011714060.1_pt1 | contig 35267 bp, 10 predicted proteins | sample 7442471 | NCBI WGS metagenome assembly JACCDG01 (sample SAMN15323444, study PRJNA562643) | freshwater metagenome | isolation source: river surface water | place: USA:Blue River Watershed | collected 2017-08-17 | reverse complement strand
GGTACAACCGGTACAACCGGTGTAACGGGTGTCACTGGTCCTACAGGATATACAGGTACAACGGGTACAACCGGTACAACCGGTGTAACGGGTGTCACTGGTCCTACGGGATACACAGGAACCACTGGTGCTACTGGAGCAACAGGCGTGACAGGAACGACTGGCCCAACTGGCTACACGGGAACCACTGGTACGACTGGAGCAACCGGCATAACGGGTGTTACTGGTCCTACGGGTACAACTGGTACCACTGGCACGACTGGAGCAACTGGTGTGACAGGAACAACTGGTCCAACGGGATACACGGGAACCACTGGTACCACTGGAGCAACTGGTGAAACAGGAACAACTGGTCCAACTGGCTACACGGGAACCACTGGTGCTACTGGAACAACCGGTGTAACTGGTACGACTGGACCAACAGGCTACACGGGAACCACTGGATCGACTGGAGCAACGGGTACCACAGGAACAACGGGACCAACGGGCTACACGGGAACCACTGGTGCTACTGGAACAACCGGTGTAACTGGTACAACTGGTCCAACTGGCTACACGGGAACCACGGGTACAACTGGAACAACCGGTGTAACTGGTACGACTGGACCGACTGGCTATACAGGAACCACTGGTGCTACTGGAACAACCGGTGTAACTGGTACGACTGGTCCAACTGGCTACACGGGAACCACGGGTACGACTGGCGCAACAGGTACTACGGGAGCAACAGGAACTACTGGCGCAACAGGTACGACTGGTACAACAGGCTCTACTGGCGCAACTGGTACAACTGGAACCACTGGAACTACTGGAACCACTGGAAGCACAGGAGCAACAGGCGTCACTGGTGTGACAGGCCCAACGGGAACCACTGGAACCACTGGAACCACTGGCGCAACAGGTGTCACTGGCATGACGGGTCCTACGGGATCAACGGGAACCACTGGTACGACTGGCGCAACAGGTGTCACTGGCATGACGGGTCCTACGGGATCAACGGGAACCACAGGTGCCACTGGTGCTACAGGCGTGACGGGAACTACTGGCCCTACTGGAACGACTGGTACCACGGGAGCAACGGGAGCAACTGGAACCACTGGCGCAACTGGACCGACTGGTACCACGGGAACCACTGGAAGCACAGGAGCAACTGGTGTCACTGGTGTGACAGGCCCAACGGGAACCACTGGAACCACTGGAACCACTGGCGCAACAGGTGTAACTGGCATGACGGGTCCTACGGGATCAACGGGAACCACTGGAACCACTGGCGCAACGGGCATCACAGGACCAACCGGTCCAACAGGTGTGACAGGATGTACAGGTATGACTGGTGCAGTAGGAACAGGTCCCACTGGTCCCACGGGTATTCCTGGTCCCACCGGTCCCGTTGGACAAGCCGCAGTGCTAGCCATCGGTTGCACAGGAACCAATCAGACCTTCTCTACTACACCGACTGTTGTCAAATGGCTCGTTGTCGATGGATTACAGTCCACTGGTAACAGTGGTGTTTCCTATAATGCCACGACTGGCATTTTTAGCAATATTACAACGGATACCTTACCAATATTGATTGAGTACGTTATTGCACTAAATACAACGGGTACTGGTGCGACATACATCAATATGCTCTCAAATGGAGTAAATTATCAATATGGTACATTTTATAACACATACAATACATTTACAAACTCCTTTACCTTTTTGTTGCCTCAAAACGGACAATTCTCTGTGTACTATAACGATTTCGGCACACCTACCTTACAGAACAATTCACGTATTCACGTTAACTTACTGAATGCGGGTCAAATGGGTTCGACGGGCACCTCGGGTACAACGGGAACCACAGGTCCTACTGGATATGCGGATCGATTCGTTACCGCTACCACAACTGCAGTTACCCTCACCCCTGTTGTCAATGGTAGCATGAGCATCACCGTTCAGCCACGTCTCGCATACATTCCTGGCAACTCAGTCTTAATCGTTAATTCGACGGATTCGACCAGTTACTTTGAGGGTTCGGTGTTGACTTATGGGTACGAGACGGGTGTCATGACGGTGAATAAGATCGCAAATGTTAATGGCTCCTTTATCTCTAGTGTAGTGTATAACGTCAATTTGGACGGCATTGATGGACCCACAGGAAGCACGGGTACCACTGGAACAACCGGTACAACCGGTACGACAGGAACCACAGGCCCCACTGGCTACACTGGAACCACTGGAACCACTGGAACGACTGGTGCGACTGGCAGAACGGGACAAACGGGTCCCACTGGAATGACTGGATTGACCGGTCCCACGGGAACCACAGGAACGACCGGTCCTACTGGTTATACTGGACAGACGGGAACGACGGGAACCACTGGAGCAACTGGTAGAACAGGTGCTACAGGTATCACTGGTCCTACGGGTTCGGTATATCTTAGCTACACTTCGTCGGCAGTCACACTTGCTCCCACCCTCGGCGGGTCTCTTACGACCACGGTGAATAGCGGTATGGCCTACACCGCAGGTGATTCCGTCACACTGTTCAGTCAAGTATCATCAACGAATACAACTGTATACTATGATAACACGGTAAATGGTACATCCCCTTATACATTTACAAACAACAGTTCCGTGAACATCTTCATGATTGGTGGTGGTGGAGGTGGTGGCGCCTACTATGGTGGTGGTGGTGGTGCGGGAGCATACTATAACGGTAGTAATATAAGTGTTACTGCTGGAACAACCTTCAACCTTACTGTTGGAGCGGGTGGTACAGCAGGAACAACATCAGTGAGCGCAGGAAAGGGTGGTGATACCTTTATCCAAGTCGGCGGATCCGATTACCGACGCGTATCAGGTGGTGGCGGTGGTGGTGGCTTTCCAGATGGAACGGGTGTCGGTAACAAGACCGGTGGCTGCGGTGGCGGTGGCCAGAGTTATAATAATGTATATCTAGATGCATTGACGATCCCTGGCGGCATATCTAGTCCAGGAACAAATGGCACAGGCTTCGCGGGTGGTAACGGTTATACCGATACAGGTGGTTACTACATTGGTGGTGGTGGTGGAGGTGCGACTGCTGTGGGTGGTGCGCCTACTACTGCCGGCGGCGCTGGCGGTGCGGGCATTGTCACAAGCATTACAGGTTCCGCTATTACTCTTGGTGGAGGTGGTGGCGGTAGCACTGGCCTAGATCCAGCATGGCCTGCAGGTACAGGCGGCTCTTCCATTGGCGGCAATGGTAATAAAACATCAACAGGTGGTGCTGCCGTCGCGAATACCGGTTCTGGTGGTGGCGGTGGTGGTTTTAACGTAACAGGCCAGGCTGGTGGCGCTGGTTCGGCGGGTCGCATTTTGATGGCAATTAGTTACTCGGTAGCAACGGGTGGAGCTCGCGTACAAGGTATCGTATCATCATACAACTCCTCCACAGGAGCTATCACCGTTGGACAACTCGCCAACATCACAGGCAACTTCACGGGTGCCCAAAACTACACGGTGAACTTGGCAGGCATCGATGGTGTGACTGGTACGACTGGAACCACTGGCACAACTGGTACAACAGGTCCCACTGGCTACACGGGTCCCATTGGCCCGACAGGCCCTGTTGGACAATCTGCCGTCCTTGCGCTCAGCGCCGCAGGAACGACCCAAACGTTTAGTTCCACTCCCACGGTCGTGAACTGGACCACGGCTGACCCCCTACAATCTACAGGTAACGTGGGTGTATCCCATACATCAGGTGTGTTTTCGAACATCACCACCTCTGCCCTCCCCTTGCTCATTGAGTATGACCTCTCGTTGAATACGACATCGATGGGTTCCTCTTACATCAACATGCTCAGTGGTTCTACCAATTATACCTATGGTAAACGGTTCAATTCAGATAACATCTTCTCTAACTCGTTCACCATCCTTCTGCCTCCCAATGGCTCCTTTGCGGTCTACTACAGTGATATTGGTACTCCTACACTTCAGGGCGATTCACGTATTCATGTCACCACACTGACGGCAGGTACAATGGGTGCGACAGGTGTCACTGGTATGACTGGTCCTACGGGTATGGTTGGTACTGGCACAACTGGTACAACAGGTCCAACTGGTATCACAGGAACCACTGGTACTACTGGAACCACAGGTCAAACGGGTATTACTGGTCCCACAGGAACCACAGGAACCACTGGTACTACTGGACCTACTGGTCAAACAGGTATCACAGGTCCAACTGGTATCACAGGAACCACTGGTACTACTGGACCTACTGGTCCAACGGGTATCACAGGTCCAACTGGTATCACAGGTTTGACCGGTTCTACCGGTTATACAGGTACGACTGGAACGACAGGCCCTACTGGTATCACAGGAACCACTGGAACTACAGGAACCACTGGCACTACAGGACCTACTGGTCAAACAGGTATCACGGGTCCAACTGGTATCACAGGAACCACTGGTACTACTGGACCTACTGGTCCAACGGGTATCACAGGTCCAACTGGTACTACAGGAACAACTGGTACTACTGGACCTACTGGTCAAACGGGTATCACAGGTCCGACAGGAACGACAGGAACTACTGGTACAACAGGACCCACTGGTTACACGGGTGAAACAGGTCCCACGGGAACGACAGGAACCACTGGTACAACAGGACCCACTGGCTACACAGGTCTGACTGGTGCCACGGGAACAACAGGAACCACAGGTACAACAGGACCCACAGGGCCGACTGGCTACACAGGTGTTACGGGAACCACGGGAACTACTGGTACAACAGGACCGACTGGCTACACTGGTACTACAGGTGCCACTGGCTCAACAGGTGCCACTGGCTACACGGGTCCCACAGGATACACGGGACCGACAGGAATGACAGGTGCCCCTGGTGTTGGATACATGCCAAGTGATTACGTATGCCAAGGTATTTTACCATCGAATCAGACTATCCCCTATGCGACTGATACAATTGTACCATTTATTGATCAATATGACCCGCAAAATTGGTACAATCCATCAACGTCCACGTTTAAGCCCTCCATTCCAGGATACTACTTGATTTCATACAATGCCTGGTGGGACACTGCGCCAACTGCGTCGGGTCAATTGAATATCCAAGCACGTCTCAATGGAAACACATTCATGATCATCCAGCACGACATGAATACAGTAACGGGTCTTTCTATGGGTGATACCAAACTCATTCAATTGAACGGTTCCACTGATACAGTGACCTTTACAGTCTATACCGCCAGTTTAGCGGGACAAATTCTCCAACAAGGCAATGGTTCCATAGGTGCGGGCACATGGTTCTCTGCCACCCTTCAAATGGCCGGTTCTGTGACAGGTGCGACAGGTTCCACAGGATACACAGGTACCACGGGACCCACAGGATACGCCGACCGATTTAATACAGCTACCACAACGGCTGTTACACTTGCCCCTGTCGTCAACAGCACAGTAAGCCTCTCCATTCAGCCGAAACTGGCATACATCGCAGGTAATTCCGTGCTTGTCGTCGATTCGACGGATCCCAACAATTACTTCGAAGGTTCTGTCTTGACATATACCTATGCAACGGGCGCGATGACTGTGAATAAGATCGCAAATGTCAACGGCACCTTTGGTGCTAGTGTTGTCTATAACGTCAACTTGGACGGCATTGATGGACCCACAGGTACAACGGGTCCTACAGGAATCACTGGTTCGACTGGTATGACCGGTTACACTGGATACACTGGTTCGACTGGCTACACGGGTCCCACTGGTATTACGGGTCCGACGGGTCCTATGGGTCTTACCGGTCCAGCAGGCGCGAATGGTATTGGTGGTGCGCTTGTGTTTTACATGAATTACAACAATTCAGTCACTCCTACGACCACTCCCCTCACCGCAACTGAGCTGAATAGTATTATTACCACCTACACCTTCCAGGCATTGAGTTCGATTAGTTACGCGCCCGTTACGAACTCCAACGTCAGTCAATTGAGTTTGACCCCTGACCTGGGTCTGGCGCAAGAGACGATTACCTTTAGCACACCCAACAGTTCGACAGTGGATTGCCCCGTCGTTCAATTTGCCATTCGTACCGTGGACATCAGTTCGCCCACCATCCTGCCCCCTGGCATCATGGAGATGAATCTGTATTCTAAAGCGGATACCAACAGTGATATTGACAAAATCGGGCTCCGCTTCTTCCTTCTCGGTAAATCGGGTGCCACCTATACCAATTTGGTCCCTGCTGGCTCTGATTTGAACTATTTGACGAATCACGAGATTACGACCTTATTGGTGATGAGCATGTACATTCAGAATCCCATTGACATTTCGGCCTATGATTCCTTGCACTATGTCATCACGTCGCACAATCTCAACTCGACGACCCACACCGCACAAATCTACTTCCAATCCGCCAATACCTATTCCCACATTCATACCACCTTTGGTATTCAGGGCACAACGGGTTCCACTGGTACAACTGGTCCCACGGGTTACACGGGTTACACGGGTCCCACGGGTGCCATCGCAACCGGTCCCACTGGACCCATGGGTCAAACGGGTGCGGCTGGTGGCGGTACAGGACCCACTGGTGCGGCTGGTGGCGGTACAGGTCCCACTGGTGCCGCAGGAGGTGGTACTGGACCCACTGGTATTATCGGTCCCACAGGTCCTGCCGGCAGCGGCGGCGGTGGTGCTGGCGGTACAGGTTACACAGGTCCCATCGGTCCAACAGGTGCGTCTGCGTCTGGAATTACGGCTCTCCTGTCTCTGACCCCCACCACCACTCAATCCATTTCGCCTACCACACCCACGCTGGTTCTGTGGGGCACAGTGGATGCCACACAAACAACGGGTGTCACGGGTCTCACAGCAAATGCGAATGGCACTTTCACCAATAATACGATCAGTCCCATTCCTCTGATGATTGATTATTCCCTCTTCCTTTCCACGACGGCAGGTGGTTCCACTGCGATCGGTCTCGGCGGATACACCACTGTCTATGGCACCGTCTACACCGATACCAACGGATTTACCAACTCCTTCACCTTATTATTACAGCCAGCTGCCAGCTTCGGTATCTACTACCAAGACAACGGCGCGACAGTCATTCAGACAGCATCTCGTATTAGTATCGCTGTTCTTAGTGTCGGTCAACAAGGTCCCACTGGCCCTGCAGGCCCTGTTTCTATCTTGTCCGTGGTTCCCACTACTACGCAGGTCATTACTCCATCGGTTGCCAACTTAATTCTATGGGGTACTAATGATACGACACAATCGACCGGCACTACTGGTCTAACGTATTCGGCAGGTGTCTTCGTCAATAATACGTCTGTTACCTTACCGCTCCTCTTCGAGTACTCGGTACTTCTCAATACGACCGGTTCAGGTATCTCATGTATCGGCATCAACGGCTCATCTCTCGCGTACGGTGTCATGTATAACGACAATAACTGCTTTGCCAACTCCTTTACTATTCTTCTTCCTGCTGGCTCGAATGCGGGTATTTACTACACGGATATCGCGTCTCCCACAGTACAAACCACATCGCGTCTCAGTATCACCCTTCTTACTGCTGGTCAGCAGGGTCAAACGGGTCCCGTTGGTAGTCAAGGTCCTGTTGGTCAAACCGCCGTTCTCTCCTCGGTTCCACTGACCACACAAAGCGTGAGTGCCAATACACTGAGCACTGTTCTGTGGGGCAGTATTGACGCGACTCAGAGCACGGGTATCACAGGTCTCACCTACAACTCCACCATGGGTGCGATGAACGGTACCTTCATCAACAATACCATTGATACTCTTCCCATTCTCGTCCAGTACTCCGTTGTTCTCGATATCACAGGAAGCGGTTACTCCTACATCGGTGTGACGAGTGCAACCAGCGTATTCACCAGTTACGGACTGACGTATAACGATATCAACTCCTTCACCAACGCGTTTACCATTCTTCTCACACCAGGTGCGTCCGTTGGTGTTTACTACACAGATAACGTGGCGACTGTGGTACAAACCACATCACGTATTTCTCTTACCTTACTCACTGCTGGCCCTCAGGGTCCCACTGGCCCCGCGGGTCAAGTCACCAAGTGGTCCCTCACTCCCTCCACAACCCAGTCCATTCCTTCGAATGCTCTCACTCTTATTGCCTGGAACAATACGATTGCCTCACAGACCACTGGAACAACGGGTCTCACCTACGCGAACGGTCTCTTTACCAACAGTACCGCGCTCACCATTCCTCTCTTGGTGGACTACTCCATGTTTGTCAGCTACACGGGAGGCGGCTACACGGTCATCGGTATCAATGGAACCTCGACAGTCTATGGTGGACGATACAACGATAACATCGCGATTACCAACTCCTTCACAATCCTCCTTTCATCGGGCTCGACACTTGGAATCTACTACATGGATAACGCGGCAACCACGCTGCAAACGACATCTCAACTCAATCTCACCGTTCTCACTGCGGGTCCTCAGGGTCCCACGGGTATTGCAGGTGTAGCTGGTCCTGTCGGTCAAGTTACCATGCTCGCTGTGACTCCCACCGCATCGCTTCAAACCATCCCATCGTCTGTATCGCTTGCCCTTGTTACATGGGGTACAACTGATGTTGCACAAAGTACGGGAACGACGGGTCTGACATATAATGCAGGCGTGTTCACCAATACAACCGCTACCACTCTCCCCCTTTTGGTCGAATATACCCTCGATCTCGATACCACGCTAAGCGGCTTCTCTGCGATTGGTATCAACGGTTCCTCATCTCTCTATGGTGGCATCTACAACGATTCTAACATCATTAGCAATTCCTTTGTGATTCTGCTCCCATCGGGCTCCACCATCGGAATCTACTACATGGATAATACGACCGTTGTCGTTCAGCAGACATCCCGTCTCAGTCTGACTGTACTTACAGCTGGTCCTCAGGGTCCCACTGGTTCGAGCCAGTGGTCGCTTGTAGGAGACGTCCTGACGTACCCTGGTAATATCTCAGCCACGGGTACAGTGAATAGCATCACTGTAGGACGCGGTCCAGGTGGTGTGGCAACCAATACGGTGGTCGGTGCCAATGCGTTTGTGAACAATACGACGGGTAGCAACAACACGGTGGTCGGTGCCAATGCGGGCTACACACCCGCTGGATTCACGGGTTCCAGCAATATCTACCTGGGTGCGTCGGCGGTTCCTTCCAGTGGCGCGGCGAACAACGAAATTGTTATCGGTCAAGGTGCCACGGGCGCGGGTTCCAACACAGTGGTCATTGGTAATCCCTCGACGTTGTCCACGACACTGTTTGGTAATGTGCGAACCTTCAGTTACACGGTGGTAGTATCGTCTACAGGATACAATCAGGTGATTGCCAACGTCTTCTCAGGAAATCCATTGTTTGTGAACAGTGGTATTTGGCTCATCTCGGCGAATGCGACGACCATTACCACTCCCACAACTGGTGTAACGCTGAGTGCCACCACGTATGTTGGCACCAATCTCAGTATTACCAATACAAACGTGTTTGGTGGATTCTCCTCCACTGCCAATTTGGCCATTACAGGCGGTAATGGTTCAGGTGGTAATGGATATGGAATCTATTTGAATGTGACGAACTCACTTGCGTACGGAACGTACAATGTGAACTTCCTTCGCATCAATTGAGCTTTTTGGGAAAAAGCTCGCAAAAATCTTTCAATAATAAATACTAATGATTATGACCTATTTCGTTATTATCATATAAAAATGAAATATGTCATGGTAGTTTTTGGCCACTTTTTCTAAGCAGTACGCGTCACGCCCATCAGGCGTTTTACAAAAGCTCTAATAGAAGAGGAAGATGTCCACACTTAATGCGATACCCTTCCGAAGTACGATCTTTTACAGAAACGATGGTACCGTCGCCCCACTCGGTACGGTATTTACAATAGGTACAAATGGTCTCCAGAGCACTACCAATAGTATCTCATTGGACACACTCACCGCCAGCACGATGACCTCCTTCTCTACCATCACAGCGTCAACGATTCGCACTACAGGAGCGAACGTCGCTATCGGCCAAAATGTGTCCAATCCCAATCGTTTCGTGGATATGAGGTCCGATATTGCAAATTCCATGTATTTTGATTTTCACTCCAGCGATTCTGCATTACCCGATTATTCCACACGTATCCAGTCACTTGGCGGTGCCACTACAGGTACAGGCGCGCTCAACATGATAGCCTCCACGATGGGATTGGTAGCGAGTTCGGGAGTGGGAATCGGTACGACATCACCTACCTCTATCTTACAGGTATTTGGAACGGGTGGCGCGAGTACCACGCCAACCTTGACGATTTCTAATAATTCAAATGCAAATACTGGATTTGGTGCTCAACTTCTCTTTACTAATTTCAATAATCCAACTACCTATCCATTAGGTCAAATCTCTGCTCTTCGTAATAACAATGCGGGTGATTATAGTTCCTATATGTCATTTCACACAAACACTCAAAATACAACAAGCGAAAAAATGAGAATTCTGCCAAACGGTAATATTGGCATCGGCGTCACAAATCCATCGGTAAAACTCCATATTATCGGTACTCCATCGGGTTCGACCAATTCATTTCACAGTAATGTGGAATGGGGTGATTTCGACGCGTCATCCTATTTTATGATGGGTCGTCTAGGAACAGATGCAACCGCTTATAATTCTGGAGCCATCTATCTTTATCAAAACGGGTTTTCAACCACCGCAGTGACCTTGTCCGCAAACGGTTATTCCTTTATGAATGGTGGAAATGTAGGTATCGGTACCACACAGATGATTTCGACCGCGGGTCGCCTGATGGTCTATGCGGCAGGAAATGGCGTTTCTACTACCAATTGGATCGCAGGAGCATTTGGTCCATCTGCTGCTTTGCCGCGTGTTGTAATGGGAACATATAGTAGTATTGCTATTATTGGAGCGCACAGTACTAATTTAGATGCATGGGCCAATTTAACGATCAATCCTGGTGCAAACGTCAGTATACCTGGTACTCTTTCAAAGGGTGGAGGCAGTTTTGATATTCATCATCCTCTTTCCAGTGACGCAAAAGATCGCCTCGTTCACAGTTTCGTGGAAGGTCCACGATGTGACTTGATTTATCGTGGACGAACTACTCTTGTCAATGGAACCGCTGTGGTTGATATCAATAAAGAATGTACTCATCTTCCTGAATGTGCTATGGATGATGGTACATTTGAAGCCCTGTGTGCGAATGCGGAGTGCTTTCTACAAAATAAATCTGGATTTGGCCGTGTAATCGGATCCATATCAGGTGCTACACTAACAATTACTGCTGAACATGCGGGTTGTAATGATACGATTGTATGGATGGTCATTGCTGAGCGTGTGGATCCGTTTATTAAAACATGGGACCGCACCAATTCAGATGGTTATTTGGTTACGCAATATACGATGGATTATGAACCTCTTAATGCGGCAACTAATTATGGATTGTCTGTATAATATTGTGAATACACATGATGCGCGTGATGCTTGCGGATGACACATTATCTCCCGTCTCCACAGGATGTCGAATTATCTTGCGCTTCGACGTAGCGCCGCACCAGCCCTTACGGTTACTGCCCTGACGATATCGACACTGACCGGTTCTACCATGGTCACGTCAAGTATCATTGCGAGCGGACTCTCCCTTTCTACCATAACCGTCTCCACCATCAATGGCTCTCCTCCTGGTTCGGGTTCCGTTTCCACTCTCACTTCTACTATGGTTTCGATCGGTGCCAGCACTAACCAGACCTACAACAACTTCTCAAACGGTTCCTATCTCACATGGGCCACCCCCAAGTCGGACATGACCAGTGCGAACAAGACAGTACAGTCCGCTAACGGGCTCTACCAGATGATCGTGGCGAATGCCACCAGCGGTCTTTTCCTGTCCTCTGATTCAGGCATTACATGGTCGACTTTGTCAGGTGGGTTGCCGACTCTGACCGGTTCCGCCTATTGGTCCGATGGAGCCATCTCCGCCAACGGGCAGTACATTACCCTGTCCATCTATGGAGGCTCGCTCTGGATGTCGGCCGACTACGGCCGAACGTTTGCTTTGACGAACCAACCCACGCCTGATATCTGGCTTCCGTTGAACGGGAACACGACGGATTCGATGGGTTTATCGGTGGTCACGACGCCTGGTACTGTTCCTGGCTATGTGACACTGAATTATCCAGGGTACACCGCGCAAGCAGTGAACTTGTTGAACACCGCGGGTGGAACGGCGATGCGGTACATTCGTGGGACATGGACTGGATCACCAAATTTCACGGTGAGTTTTTGGATGAATCCGCAAACGGTGAATGGGTCACAACAGACTGTATTTAGTACATACACTGGAGGAATTCAAGTATATATTCAACCATCTACCAATTATTTATTCTATCAAATTCCATCTGGTGGAGCAAGTGGAGTAATCAATGGACAAGTCGTTACAACCTATGCTCTTTCCGTAAATACATGGTATTATGTCACCATTATCTTTCAAACAAATGGTCTATGCTCTCTGTATGTAAATAATACACTTATTGGAAGTGCTACAAATGTAGGAGGATATGGTACATATGTTCCAACCCCATTTTCATTAGGAACGTATGATACCGCGACCACAAACGCCTTCAACGGATACATCGACGATCTTCGAATCACCAACTCCGTGTCCACCTACGTCCCTATCCCTCTTCTTCAACCGAACATCTGGATGCCGTTTGAGAACACTGTGGGCGATCTCGGATCGAATGCGATCACACCTACCGTGACGGGTTCGCTTTCTTATGTGCCTGGTGTGGTCGGACTAAATGCAGTACATATCGCAAACACTGCTGGTGGCACGGCGAATAATTTTATAAGAGGAGCGTGGTCTTTACCATCCAACTTTACCATCAGCTTCTGGGTCAATCAGCAGTCTTCTTCAACCAGTCAACCTCAAATGATATTCTCTTCTGCAGGTGGAACTGTTGCTATTTTGTTTAACACATTGAATCAAATGTATGCCAATTTTCTAACCGGTGGTGGAACAGCTTATACTGCCATTACAACATCATTTACGTTTTCTACCAATACATGGTATCATATTTACTATCTGTTTCAAACGGGTGGAATGTGTGCCCTCTATGTGAATGGTGTGATGGCTGGAAGTTTCACGAATACAAGTGGGATAGGAACACAGACCACATCCGCATTTGGTCTTGGAACATATGAAGTTACCTCCAACAACATTGCTCTCAACGGCTACATCGACGATTTCCGCATCTACCATGCCGCTATCCCCATTCACGTCCTATTCCCTCAGAACTACCGCTCTCTTGCCCTCTCAGGAACGGGTCAGTACGCCCTTGCGGCTGCCGCATCAGGTTGGGTGGTCGGCTCATCAGATGTGTCCAAGACATGGTCCAAACAGGCTGTGTCGATTAGATCACAATCTGACATCATCCAGCCTAATTTGACGGCGTTGGGCTCTTCTGGAACAGCATTAACTACTTCTTGGACGATAAACGGTGTCACCTGGACAGCGAGTACGTCGAGCGTTTTCGATACAACTACCGCAGTATCTAACGTATTTAATAATAGTAGTTCATTGGAGTGGGTTCCTTTATCTGCTACCTATACAACAGCTGGAAACACATCGGGTAAAATTACTACAATTGAGGGTGGTATCGGCAATGTCACAGGCGAATGGATACAGATTCAAAGCTCTGTTCCGCTTATCATGTCATCCTATCAGTTTGCAACAGGAAATGTTGTTGCTCGCACTCCAAAAACATACTACATTGTTGGATCCACCAATGGAAATACGTGGTTTCCTGTTCAATATGGTGCTGCCGGCGCTGTCACTACTACCGCTGCATATACCACTGTTCCAAATACCATCATCGTGAATAATGCGAGTACCCAGATATTTGGTTCTTCTACCATTACCACAACAACCTATGCGACTACTACAAATGCCTATACCTATTTTCGTCTTATCTGTTTATCCAATTATAGCGGATCAAATGATGTTGTTAGTCTCGGCGAATGGTTCATCAACTTTGTCCCTCCTTTGACCAGTTCTCGTCCTTCCATTCCTATGATCTCCATGAATCACACAGGTCAATACCAGCTGGTCGCCACGGGCCCTGCCTCAGGCACTGTGATGCCGAATCAGACAGGATTAGTAGCGTATAACTGGTCACATGGAGGTGTGAACTGGACGGCGAGTTCGAGTTCGGTGTACCTGAATCTATTTGCCTATGGGGCATTCAATACTGTCAACTCTGCTGTAGGATCATACTCTTGGGCGTCTAATATGGGTACATATAGCGCTACCAGCCCATTCGCATGTGCGACAGGTATATCTACTACCATTCAAGGTATCGGTCCGACTGTAGGAGAATGGTTACAACTTCAGAGTTCGGTTCCTCTCGTGATGCAATCTTATACCTATGGATGTGGCGGGTCCCCCAATATTCCAAAAAATTATTACATTATCGGTTCGAATGATGGTTCCACATGGTTTCCGATTCAATTGGCTATTATGACAACCAATCCATTTACTGCTAATTTTCAGCTCGCTACTACCTATATTATTGTAAACCAGAGTGGAACACAGACCATTACAGGTGCTCAAACGGGGTCAGGATCATTTACCACCTATGCGACAACAACCAATGCGTATACCTATTTTCGCATCGTTATAACGAATCTGTATGGAAATAGCACTCTCACGGAACTCGGCGAATGGTACATCAACTTCCGAAACTCTGTTAGTTACAGTACCAACTATGGTTCGACATGGCTTAACACAAACCAAACGGTTAGCAATGAATCGGCTGTATTGTCTGCATCAGGACAGTATGCGTTATCGACCAATTCCGTAGCGCCGTTTGCTCGACTGATGATGGAGGGAAACAATCTAGACTCGCAGGGCAACTTGACACCGACGACAGGAGCAGGAACATCGTATCCTGCAACATATTTTAAAGTGGGATCAAATGCTGCTTACTTTAATAATACAGCTGGAGGATCCCCTGCGAATTATTTGAATTACACGGTACCCACTGTATTAAATCGGCCGCCAACGATCACGATGGCGTGCTGGGTCTACCCAACATCCATTATATCAAATGTGACACCCATGGCTATTTGCGTTGGTTCGAGCTGGGGAAATCATTTTTATATTAATTCAACAGTTAATTTTTATTGGGCGACTACTACGACGAATGGAGGAACTGGTCTCACATCCACTGCTACGGCTCCACTTAATGTATGGACGCATCTTGCTATGACATATACGGGAACAGTAATATCACTCTATGTCAATGGTATTATCGTCGCATCAGTGAATACAACGGGTACACTCTGTGCGACTCTAGGTGGAAATCTGACGAATGTGCTTATTGGTTGCGGTATCATCGGCGCGAATGCCTTTGCCGGTTACGTCGACGATGTCCGCATCTATACATCTGCCCTTAATGCGGACGAAGTCAATGGATTATTCAAAAACCCTACTCTCACACAGACGGTTGCCGTCTCCAACTCCTACCTCCCTATCACAAGCTATACCGAGCCCATCCTCCCTGGCATTACTTCGAACGTAGTAGACACCGCCGTGTCTCAGACTGGTCAGTATATGGTAGCGGTTACTTCCTCGACGACCAACAACGTGTATTATTCAACAGATTATGGTGCGACATTCACGGCTCTGACTGTGGGTACAAGCGCAATGGTAAGCTGTTCCATCTCTTACGATGGTTCCTATCTGACAGTGGAGAACGCTACGACGGTCTACACACTCAATCGAAACACACGAGGCTTCAGTGTGACGGTTGGTAATCAGGCGGGTCTGATCAACCAGGCACAGAACGCCATTGCCATTGGGAACCAGGCGGGACGAACCAACCAAAGCGCGAACTCCATTGTACTCAATGCGAGCGGCTCGGCACTCGATGCGGTCGCGCCTGGATTCTACGTGGCGCCTCTCGCAACAACGACAAGTTCTAGTGCGACCTCCTTCAGCCTTCTCGGATATGGCACGGATAACCAGGTGACACAGACGAACTTGACGGTGTTGTCGAATGGGTTTGTGGGAATTGGCACAACAAATCCCGCCGCGCTACTCGAGTTTGGTAAAGGAGGCGGTTATGATGGGTCAAGCAATACAAATCAAATTGGATTCTCATGGAATGGTAGCGGTGGCGGATATCGTCATTGGATTGTCAGTCGCCATAATTCGGCGACTAGCAATACAGGAAATGGCATTGATTTCTACCTAAATAATAGCACTACAGCGAACGGTTCCGTTGAACCTAAAATTGGTTCCATTCTAGGCATGTCGGTAACGGCAGCGGGCGTCGGCATCGGCACAACGGCGCCTGCGTACCCGCTTCATGTCGTCGGCAATGTCAATCTGACGGGCAGTATTCTCTATAACGGTGTGGCGATTACTACGGGTGCGGGTTCTATTTGGACAGCTGGTTCAGGTGGAGTGGCGTATTACAGCGGCGGCAATGTAGGTATTGGTACCGCAACACCTGCTGCGAAATTATCTGTTATCCCCGCCGATGGTACAACAAACTATGGCCTCTTATCATTTATCAATTCGAGTGGATATGGCATCTATGTCAACACAACCGCAATCAATAGTCGTGGTAATACACTTGATTGGTATACATATGATTATAATTTTGGTGCGATTACTGCTCGGCCCATTCTCACGATGCGCCCTGAGGGTCTTGTCGGTATCGGCACGACGTTGCCCGATTGGCCATTAACGGTAAAGGGTGTCATGCAACTTATCGATACAGGGACATCGCAAAAATATGCATTTTATAGTGATAATAATATATTACAGATAAACCCAAGAACCGCGTCTGGTGGTTATAATAGTATCGTTGGTCTTTGCATGAATGCGAGCGGCAATGTCGGTATCAATACAGGCGCACCACTCTCACGTTTTACAATCCGATGTGGATATAGTGATGGACAGGCAGGTGGTCTATGTATTGATTCAACAGATGGAAGTACCTATAATATGAGATTATCATCGTTCGTCCAAGGAAGCGGTCAAGTCGGCTATCAATTCGGTGTGAATAACTTGTCGGCTTCTTATCCCAACACACTTGTATTGGGATACAACGGTAATGTCGGTATTGGTGTGACTTTGCCCGCATATAGTCTTGATATCAATGGAACCATTCAGGGTCAGACTGCTTTTCAGAGTAATGCTAATATAAATAATGCAGGCATGGGTAACTTACAAGCAGTATATTTAGGTCAATATGGCGCTGCTGCTTCACGTGCGACATCCGTTCGCTGGGGCGATATTGTCGGCGCTGCCTATTATGTCACCACAGGTTCATATAACTTAAGTTTTTACAAAGACGTGAGTGGTGGAAATGCGGTACAAGCATTACAAATTGTAGGTCTTAATGCTACAAATGCTACACCAAATATCTATGTTCAGAATTCGCTGGGCATTGGTACAAACGCACCAGTCGCACTATTACATACCTATGGTACTGCTTATTCATCCTCTACGATCACAAACGTAAGCAATTTTAATGGAACCCCTAGTCTGATATTAGAATCAACTTCATCTGGAGCAAATTCAAGTATGTTTATGGGGACTAAAAGCATGGGAGGAGGTGGAGGTGTTGGGTTTGCCATGTGGCGAGGAGGTTCTTATGATACCTATCTACAAGCCTATACCTGTACAGCAGGTGCTGGAGCGATGGGTGCCGTAACAGGTGGACCCTATGTGGGCAACGGTGGTGCCAGTTGGACGAGTGCATCCGATATGCGTCTCAAAGAGGATTGGATAAATATCGATAATGTATTGGATAAATTATTGGTATTAACAACTGGTACGTTTCAATGGAAAGACCGGCCTGATCGATCGAGATCTTATGGTTTGATCGCACAAGAAGTACAGAAACATTTTCCTGAAATGATCTCCACTGATTCTCAAGGGTATCTTGGAATTCAATATACGGAAATGGTTCCTGTTGCGGTCAAAGCAATACAAGTTTTAACAAACCAAGTTTATGATCTGAAGTCTCAGGTCGACAGCCTTTCCGCGAGCCATGCTAGCCTTTTAGCCTGGGCACAGTCTCAGGGATTCTCTGGTTAGAACATTTTAAGAATAAGTTCTCAAAAAATCTTTGTAACACTTCATATTAAAGGCATATTTTTCCTTATCATATGAATTACAATATGTAGTTTATATGATTTCAGACTAGATGAAATTGTGTATAAAAATCAGCAAAAAGAGGACTGAGTAGTAGAGTACGATGGCCAGCTCCTTCGCCAGTTATTTTGGACTCCGAAGTACCATCGCTTATACCCTTACGGTGAGTTCTCTCACGGTGAGCACCACATCGGTTAAATCCATCGTCCTCCAGTCTACGACGATTTCGCTAGGACAGAGCACGAATCAATCCTACAACAATTTCACGAGCGGGCTCTATACCAATACGTTGTGGGGTTCGACACTTGGTACCTCTAACGTTCTCAGCACCGTCAACGATGTCATCATGTCACAGTCTGGGCAGTACCAATACGTGCTACAGGGTTCGCAAAGTAGTATCGCGACCAACCAAGTATCGCGTTCCATCGATTCAGGTATCACCTGGCAAACACTGAATAACACCGGTCTGCCTGTCACGACCCACGCCTACCAGTCAACCATGACAGGATTTCCCTCCTACACGAACATGACGATGTCTGCGACAGGTCAATACGCGCTCACCTCCGTGAGAGGAGGACAACTCTACATGTCCAACAATGCCAACTCAGACACGCCTGTCTTCACCCCTGCAAATGTGGGAGGTTATCCTTACATCTATCTGCCGTTTGAGAACTCCGTTGCGGATCGAATGGGAAACTCGGTAGTAACAGCGACGGGATCCATGGCGTATGTGGCGGGTAAAGTGGGAACCAATGCGCTTAACCTTGTTAACACGGCTGGATCGACGGCAAATAATTATGTTCGCGGGACATGGACAGGCGCAAGCAATTTTACGATAAGTTTCTGGTTTAACGCGCAGACAGTGGGTACACAACAAGTCATTCTCGGCGCATACAATGGTGGATTTAATTTTTATGTCACTGCGGCAAATGTTATCTCATGCGGAATTACCAATTTAACAACACTAACCGGTCCTACTATTACGATTAATACATGGTATTATGTTGTCCTCGTGATGCAAACAAGTGGCGTTTGTTCCATGTATATCAACAATACATTGTCTTCCTCTGCTACACCGACTTCAGGAGGATGGGGTGCGCTTACTACATCGGTCATACAAATCGGTTCTCAGGATGTCAGTTCCGCACAGGCCTTCAACGGTTACATTGACGATCTCGAGATCTACCACTTTGCCGCACCAAACGTTGTGAATCCGCGCATTTATTTGCCAATGGAAGGCTCGACAACCGATGTAATGGGTTTCTCGACAGTGACGCCAACCGGTTCAGTCAGTTATGTACCTGGTGTCGTCGGATCGCAAGCACTAAACTTGACGAATACTTTGGGGACTACAACACCACCTACATCAACCCCTGCTATACAATATATTCGTGCGTCGTGGAGTGGTACATCAAGATGGTCGGTGTCTTTTTGGTTCAATATGCAATCATATAGTACAGGTCAAACACAATCTACTCTCTTTTCATCATTCGAGGATACTTTATTAATAATGATATATAATAATTCATTGGGCCTATATACAAATAGTGCGATACAGATTGCCACAACATCTCAGCCTAACATGAATACATGGTATTACGTAACCTACATTCATCAAAATAATGGTCTATGCTCATTGTATCTTAATAACTCACTTGTAGGAACATATAATAATCCTAGTGCGCTTGGAACAGCAACACGATTTTCACTGGGAACGTACAATGCTGTGGCATTATACCCATTCAACGGTTACATCGACGATTTCCGCATCTATAACTATGCTATCGCCTATTCACCCATTGTCCCCATGAACTGGTCGCAAACTGCTGTATCCGCGACAGGTCAGTATATGCTCGCTGCCGCTTCGAACGGGGGCGTGTTCCAGAGCTCCAACTTTGGCGCATCCTGGTCCCAATTGACAAACTCGCAGATCGCTTCCCTGGTTTCTCCTGGCCAGGCAGCCATGACGATCAATGGTCCGACTGTTACACCACAGTTAACGGGCTTAGCGGCGGCTACATGGACGGTCAATGGTGTGACGTGGACAGCAAGCACGAGCTCGGTTGCTGGTGCGAATTTTCAAGCATGGGTTGCATTTAATAATGTAGCTGCTACAGGTGGTCCGCAACCCTATTCATGGGCGTCAAATGCCGTCTATACTTCTGGAACAGGTGTCTACACTGGAGCTGTTTCGACTACCATTCTTGGAGGTGTAGGTGCCATATTAGGAGAATGGATTCAACTTCAAAGTTCTACACCCCTTACAATGTATTCTTATTCCTATACGCCTGGCGCTAACACTGGTATTGCAAAAGTATATTATATTGTAGGCTCCAATGATGGTACCAATTGGTATCCCATTCAATATGCATCGATTACAACGAATCCGTTTACTGTCTCATTTTCAACATCATGTACTAGTATTATTGTTAATCAAAGTGGAACACAGACTATTACAGGTGGTCAGGCAGGTTCGGGTACCTTTACTACCTATTCTACCACGACCAATACGTATACCTATTTTCGACTCATTGTCACTTCAACATTTAACGCTCCAAACGCAGAATATACTGAGTTCTATCCTGTTTTCACTCTCCCTATGCCGCTCTACGTCGCGCCTAGTCAGACCGTTGCAACCATCACACCACAGCTAACAGGTCTCGCAACCTCTGGAACCGCACTGAATGTATCGTGGACAACGGGAGGCGGTATGAACTGGGTGGCAAGCGCGTCCACAGTGCTTAACTCATCAACCCCTCTTTCCAATGTGTTTAATAATACATCAAATACCTCATGGGCCCCTTCATCGCAAACCTATGGCTCTTCTGGAAATACGTCTGGTCAAAATACGATGATTCAGGGTGGTATCGGATCCATACAGGGCGAATGGGTACAGATTCAAAGTTCCATTCCTCTCGTACTATCTTCTTATCAATTTGCAACAGGTGGCACGGTGGCTCAGCTCCCAAAAACATACTATATTGTTGGATCCACAGATGGAACTACATGGTTTCCCATTCAATATGGTAGTGGCGGTGCTGTCACTACTACCGCTGGAAGTACAACTGTTCCTGGTATCATCACTGTTTACAGTACAGGTACACCACTTGCACAAACTTTCGGTTCGTCCACGATCACAACGACTGCCTATTCTACAGCAGCGAATGCGTATACCTATTTTCGACTGATAGGCACGTCAGTGTATGCTGCATCGGGTGCCGTGATAGAAATCGGCGAGTGGTACATTAACTTCACCACGACTACCCCTGCTCCTTCCAATACGAGTCCGCTGACTGTGTCGCCGACGCAAACAAATCTCGCCGCGAATACCTGGACGACTGCCAACGGTGTCTCATGGGTGGCAAGCGCGAGCTCCATTCTCAATTCGAGCTATTCACCATATACTGTATTCAATCCAGGCAGCATCGGCGGAGGATGGGCGAACAGTGTAAATAATGCCTATACTTCTTCTGGATATTCTGGTGTATTTAGCACAACCGTTCTAGGTTCAGTGGGAGCAGTAACAGGAGAATGGGTACAAATTCAAACGTCTGTGCCAGTTGTACTATCCACTTACAGTTATGCGTCCTCTCTAACATTTGTTCAGCTCCCACAAACCTATTACATTGTCGGATCCATCGATGGTATCAATTGGCACCCTATCCATTTTTGTTCCGCAATGTCGACGAATCCATTCACATCGAATGTTGCACCACAGACCTATTTGCCCGTGACGAGTTCAGGGTCGGTCACCTTTATTGGCAATGTGACGGCTACAGGAACGTTTGTAACCTATCCAACATCGAGTAATGCTTATACCTATTTCCGATTTATTACCCGAACCATCTATAGTAGTAGTGCTCTCTATGTTCAAATCGGTCAGCTCTATTTCAACTTTACCGCAGCCACACCCAACCCCGTGAATGCCTTGGTGATTTCGAATACCAACATGATGGTGTCAGCGGCTGGCGCGACCGCGCCACAATTATCAGGGTTGGCTGCGAATACTTGGACAGTCAATGGTGTGTCGTGGGTCTCATCGGCGAGTAGTAACTTGAATGCATCATTCTTTCCTTATGGAGCCTTCAATAACTATGTAGGTCTAAGTGGCACCTATTCATGGTGTAGTGCGAGTGGCATTTACAGTGCATCCACTGGATTAATCACAGGTACAGCTGTATCTACAACGATTCTTGGTGGAATTGGGGCCGTATCAGGCGAGTGGCTACAAATTCAAAGTTCTGTACCACTTATCTTATCATCCTATACGTATGGGTCAGGTGGAAATACGAATAATAATCCGAAAACGTATTACATTATTGGTTCCACTGATGGAACCTCATGGTATCCTATCCAGTATGCAAGTATGACGACCAATCCAAACACGGCGGCAGGTCAATCTTGTAACACCTATATCACCGTCAATCAAAGTGGTGTCCAGACGATTGTCGGTGGACAAGTTGGGTCTGGTACCTTTACTACGTATGCCACAACAACAAATTCCTATCTTTATTTTCGTTTCATTGGAACATCTGTGTATGCAGGAGGAGGTGGAAATTATCAGTGGGGACAGCTCTTCCTCAATTTCCAGTCAGGTGCCAACTACAACTCCACCAACAACGGCTCGACCTGGTCTACCGCCCTGACCGCACCCGCAAACGCACCTCTGCTCGCCACTGCAGGCACCTACGTGCTCACAGGCGCAAATCAGACCGCCTACCTGTATTCCAACGGCATCACAGGAACCTATACCACTCCCACGCTCACAGGCATTAACGCCAATATCAGCTCCGCAGCTATATCGGTTACTGGCCAGTATATGGTGTTGGCGACACTGGGAACTACAAATAATGTATTCTATTCCACAAATTATGGTATCACTTTTACGGCTCTGACGGTTGGCAGCTCTGCGATCACAAGTTGCGCGATATCCGCGGATGGTTCGTATATCACTGTATCAAATGCCACAGCTGTCTTCACACTGAACAGAAATACCCAAGGATTCAGTATTGCGCTTGGTAATCAAGCAGGTCTTACCAATCAGGGTATGAACACCATAGCAATTGGTAACCAGGCAGGCCAAACGAATCAGAGCGCGAACTCTATTGTTCTGAATGCAAGCGGTGCGGCGGTGAATTCGTATCTTCCTGGATTCTATGCGGCTCCCATTACTGCCTATGGGTTATCATCATCAGGCTCTTTTTCAGTTCTCGGATACGGATCAGATTCACAGATTGTTCAGACGGGAATGACGGTGTTACAGAACGGAAATATAGGAATCGGAACGACGAACCCTGTTCAACTATTGGACATCACGAATGCTGCTAGTCTTACTCCTGCCATTCGTTTACAGAACACATATTCTGCTGGGTATGTGAGCATGGGTTGCGTACTAGGTGTCAATAGTTATATTGGACTTCAGGCGACGAATACGATATCCTCTGCACTTGGTACACCCACATTAGTCGTTGCGAATAATGGTAATGTCGGTATTGGAACAGTAAACCCGACATCGACGCTCGATATTAATAGTAATGTATCAGGATATTCAGCAAATATATCTATTATGTTTCGAAACGGTTATGGCTCTACTTTTGGATTTGTTCAAAAAGCAGGGGCGGGATCATATCATAGTATCACACAAGCAGGCGATACACTGCTTTTATCATTCGATCAAGGTAACAACGTGACTGGCGCAAATGGAATCATCATTGCCAGTTGGAATCAAACGGCTGCGCTTCGTATCGGTACGACCACCTCACACTTTAATGGTAACGTCGGTATCAATGTAGCGGCACCTAATGCCCCACTACACGTTATAGGCGTTGCTACTAGTGGTTTATCTGGTAATCCCCCCATGTCTTTAATAAATAGTTCATATTCTTCAGTACGATGGGATATTGGTCCAAATACTAACGGCGATCTTGTTATCTTTTATAATAATAATGGTGCATGGCTCGGTAGGGGCAATCCAGGCGCTGGTTGGAATTTACAATCGGATCTTCGACTCAAAGACGAAATCGAACCGATAACACACTGTTTAGATAAGATCACAGCATTACGCCCCGTCAGCTATCGATGGAAATATAATATGGATTCTCCTTATAAATCATTTGGTCTAATCGCACAAGAAGCAAAAGATGTGATTCCAGAGATGGTAAATACGTTACAAGACTCCGCCCATGGAGAAATATATGGTATTACTTATACAACATGTATCCCAATTCTTATTGGAGCAGTGAAAGAACTTTCATCTACCATTAGTACACTTCAAGAAGAAAATGCCCAGATGAAGTCTCAGATGTCATCCCTTCAAGCGGCGAATGCCGCGACAAGCAGCCAGATGGCTGCTCTTCTTGCCTGGGCACAGGCACAAGGATATTCTTGAGCTTTTTAAGAAAAAGCTCGCAAAAACTGGTTATCACTTCGCAATAAACACTCCCTTCAACGCACCCATTACCACCATCCCATTCACGATCCAACACCACATGGATCCCCATCCTTTCCCAAACGAATAGATACTGAAACCTAGTGTCAAAAAGACAAGCACTGTGAGATCAAACTGTTTCGTGATCAGAAGAGGACCGATCAAAAAGATGAAATAAACCGCAAGTGAAAACCATGGGATTGGTAATAACCACTTCCAGATCAAATGGGGAGTATCGTCAGAAGGTCCCGCTTCGATCTGATAGCGTTCACGGAGTGATCTCCCATCTTGATCCATAACATGAGTGATCACGCCCAGAATAACATACGTGATCAACAACATAGACCGCATCGGTACAGGGGCAACAGCCATAATGGACGCGATCGGCTGAAGCATCAGGAGACCCGCTCCACCCAGACTCGCATAGAAATTGATCTCTGGATCAGCCCCGTACGTCCATACGATATATTCGATCAACTGCATGAATACAATTGTCGTATAAAAGATGATCGTGGGAGTGGAAGTGCCTGTTATTGCCGCGAGGAAGATTCCTAGGAGTCCAATCCCAAACGATTGAATCGATACTTCCGCATTCCAACACATCTGAACTTTTTTGAGAAAAAAGTTCGCAAAAAAGGAGACGCTGTGCTTACGCTTGCCTTCCCTTGAGCAGCCTTCGGCTGTGTCGCGGCAAAGCCGCTTGGACCCCTGTACCGATGTATCCCTATGTCATTGATGGTAAGTGTTCATTGTTCAACTCTGCGCCGCAGGCTAAAACGATCGCCGCCTTCGGCGGCTTTCTCTATGAGGGGTATGGGGACGGGATGAAAAAGCACAGCTTTTTTAGCCTGTCTCCATAGAGATGTCCACCATCAACTACTTAACTGTGCGCAATACGGTTTTGCCAACAGTGAATGCCGTCATGATGAACTACTCGACCCTTACGGGTAGTACTATTCGTGCTTCCATTCTCTCTCTGTCGACACTGACTGTTTCTTCGATCAACGGCGCACTTCCAGGGACGGGTGCCTTTTCGACGCTTGCCTTGAGTTCGCTCAATGTAGTATCCACAATTACTGCGTCATCTATCACAGTGACAACTGGTAATGTTGGTATCGGTACCACGCCTAGTTATGCCCTTCATGTTCAAGGTGCGATCTATGCTAGTGGTAATATTACCGCACTTTCCGATCAACGTTATAAGCAAAATATCGTTCGTTTGGATCGATCATTAGATGCGATTAGTAGTCTCAGCGGATATTCCTATACACGAACCGATTATCAACCTGGTATCCGACAGATCGGATTATTAGCACAAGAAGTAAATAAAGTCCTACCTGAAGCGGTCAGTTACGATACGATCAATGATATCTATAGTCTCAATTACGGGTGTTTGATTGCCCCCGTGATCGAAGCGGTGAAAGAGATCAATGAAAAAGTAAATTCACGGATCGGCGAGTTGGAAGCCAAGATCAACGCACAACAGGCGCTGATCCAACAATTGCTTGATCGAGCGCCTTAACGGCCGTTATAAGGGGCGATGATCATCGCCCGTACATTTCAACACGCATGGATCGGTTGAGCACCGATGTTCCCGCGCCACCATAATAATCACCCGCACTGTATGGCATATGACTCATACCAAGCCCACCTGATACATCTACCGTCGCAAAATCATTTTCATTGTTCCATAAAAATCCCCATCGCACATTTGCATTGGCCGACAGATGAGTACCACCTCCAAAGACGTGACGTTTTGCTCCCGCTTGTTGTGACCAAATACTAGCCGAATATCCCGCAAACGATGTCTGATCCGATGTATTCAGAAAATGTGTGGTGGCGTCTCGACTATTGCTTGATGAAAATCCTACGATCGGTGTCACACGTGCCCCGCCATAATAATAATTATTGACCATCCACGACCATGCTTCCGTTTGAGAGATACTGCCGCCTGTTATTCCCGCATCAGGCCATAATGCCAATACATCCTTGATCGGTGTCCGATTCATCACGGCAAATTTGGAATCTGCTGCGGTTCGATCCGTGCTTCCCGTGTTTAATGTTGTCGTAGCATCCGTCCAATACGTTGAAGAATATGGAAATACTGTACCTGCTGTAGTATTACTGTACGTAATAGTTACATTTAATGTCATAGTGGATACAGACCATCCAGGGTAGGCTGAATATTTATAGGCTTTAAGAGGGAACATACTTGCGGTGAATGATGCTGTTGCTGTACCCGAGATTGTTGCCGCACCACTTCTACCTGCATCACCATACACTAATTGAATAAATCGGATCGTATCGGTAGCATCTTGAATATAGGAACCACCTTCGATATAACCATAATTAGGGGCTCGTGTACCTGTCATCGTAACTGCGATGCTACTACCAGTTACAAAACCAGCGGGTAATGGAATACTTCCCATATAGATACTTGTTTGTACTGCTGATGAATTCTCTGTTATGTTAGTGAGGGCAGTAAGAGTTGCCGTTCCAGCCGTCGCTTTCAGCATCATCATCCATCCACCGCCATCCCATTTACTATCCATCAAACAATAGGTTGGAGTGGCGGTGCCATTTACATTCACAAAATACGAGCGATCGACAGTTGCCGCATTGGTTGCGCGAAGAAGACGAGCGTGATTGATAGGAAACGACGAGTAGGTTCCTATACCATAATACACATAACCTGACAAATTGTACGTTCTCGCGATGCCTGGAGCAGAAAAGGACAGAGCGCATCCATCTCCACTCGTATTCTGTCCAAATTGAAATCGTATAGGGTAATACGTACCCGCAGTTAGGGAAATGGTTCCACTACGTTCTTGTACCGCATGAATGCCGCCATTATTTACGAGACAATTGCTTGTGGTATAGCCCGATAACGCGCTGGCGCCCACCCATAAATAGGACGCGTCGTCTGTATTCGTAAAAAAAGTATAGGTTCCTGTTACCGTCGCAAAGAAATATCCAAACCATTCCACCGAATAGGTCTGCCATGAACTATCCGTTGGAACAATGCCATCCGTGGCAGTATTGATATTGGTGAAATTAGTAACGAGTCCAGCGGGATAATTCTCCGTTCTTGAATCAAACCATGTCGTATCATCGGCAAAATATCCTCCGTCGTTTGTGAGATGACCAATCGCTGGCGCACCCGATTGATTCATCGCAATGTCTGCATAGGGTGTTGTGTCACTTCCATACACGTTCGTATTGGCAGCAGGCCACCAATTATAATAAAGAAATCCGTCGTTTCCAGGCCATTCTTGATACGTCGTCGATCCGTTTTTTAGCGTCATCAGATTGGATGTATAAATCGCAGTTCCGCTGTTGTTTCTCAATACCAGCCGTGCTCCTGCGATACGACCACGACAACAATCCGTACGATTCATCAATTCCACTTTATGAATGAATTGTTCCGATCCCAAATCCACCATGATCCACGGATATTCGGACGCTTCACTGTGCCAATACGTCGTATCATCATTATCAATTATATTTGCGGCACCACTCGCCTGTGATGCTGATACGGTCATTGTTGGTGTCGTGATATTGGGTCCATTTGCGGTACTATACACGCGAACCGTCATAAAATGTAAATAACGACTTACCCCTCCATTTCCATTTCCGAAATCAAATAATACATATCGTGCTTTCATAAAACTTCGTCCACCGCCACTGGCTTGTGCCGCGCTACCGCCTGTTCCGCCTGCGGCCGATCCCGCACCACCTGTTTGAGTCGTAGCTCCATTACCGCCGCCTGCGGCGGTATACGTTATTGAATTAACGACAGCACTTGTTGTTCCACCCGATACATCAGGCGTTCCTGGGCCACCCACGGTAAGCGTAGCAACCATTCCACTTGTTACAGGAATAAAATAGGACTGAAGGTATCCCGCTCCTCCTCCGCCTCCGCCGCGGCTATTGGTGCCCGCATTTGATCCTCCGCCTCCTCCACCACCCATCAATAGGAGCTTCGCGGTTCCCGCAATGGGGAATGTATAACTGCTAGAAACATTGGTGAAAAACTCCGTAGCAGGATAGGGTACTGTGTCACTTCCAGCAGGCGCGGTGGTGATCGCTGGCCAAAACGTATAATACATAAACGCATTTTCACCATCTTGATACGTTGCAGACCCGCTTTTATTTGTAATAAGTCCAGAAGTATATACGATCGTATTGCTTGTATTAGATAATACAAGACGAATACCCGCAAGACGGCTTTGACAACAATCGAAACGGTTCATTAATTCGACACGATGGATCGGCTGTTCCGAGCCAAGATCGATCTTTACCCATGGATAGTCAGTATTTACAGAAATATAAGTGGTGGTGTCATTATTATCGACCATATATGCCGTTACAAAACTACTTGAAAGAACGGATGACGCAGTAACGGTCATCGAAGGTGTAATGATATTGGTTCCACTGAGCGAACCATACACGCGAACACCAGATGATTGTATATAGCGACCTGCGCCACTATTTCCATATTCAAAGGTCAAATAACGTGCGGTAATGGTTGTGCTGGGGAGGATCGGTGGCTGAATATAGGCAAATCCACTCGCTCCTTGTCCTGCACTAAATAATGGCGATGGGGCGTATGGTGTAGAATCACTACCATAAGGCGTGGTATTTACTGCGGGCCACCAATTATAATAGAGATATCCATCCATATGACCAGAAGATCCTTCATATACAGTGGAACCATTGGGGAGTGCACACATACCAGATGTATAAATGGTAGTACCGCTATTATTCCGCAACTGTAGGGTAAGACCTCCAATGCGAAAACGACAACAATCAATACGATTTGTTAATTCGACTTTATAAATAAACTGCTCCGAACCGAGATCGACCATTACCCATGGGTTTGGATCACCACCCGCATGATACATGGTATTATCATTATTATCTACCAAATAACTCGGAAGAAATGGGGCAGGATGATAATCTAATGCGGATGTTGCCATCGATGAATTGATAATATTAGAACCAGCCAATGATGTGTATACCTTCACTCCAGCAAGGTTCATATATCGAGCAGAAGTACTTGTCGTTGCATATTGAAAGCGAATATAACGCGCCACCATTGTACCTGTTCCGCCGCCTCCTGCTCCGAATGCTGTTCCTGCGCCGCCACTAAATGTACCGGTTGCGACAGTAGCAGAGGATGATGGTGTTAGCGCGGATGCGTAATCCGTCACTGTTACACCGCCTGCGCCGCCACCTCCGCCATATAGGGATCCTGTCCCTGCCGAGCCACTTGTGGCGTTAGAGAATGTATATCTTTTACGAAAGAGTCGATATTGTAATCCACTTACAAGCGCTTTTGATTTCCCTTGAAAATCAGCAATATTTAGATTCGTATCACCAATGCCTGGCACGCCTTTCGCATATCCCGTGGCAGCAGATTGGATATAGTCCTGGATACTAATGGGACCTGACCCGCCCATCACGGCTTGAATGTCTGTAAATGAAATGGGGCCCGACGATGGAACGGATGCCATTCTCTACTATATGAGTTCAATATCCACATTTGTGATCAAGACATGACGGAGTGGTTTGTGTCCAGTGTGCAAGCGCTTCCTCCACTGTCCATATTCGTTTTCCTAGTTTCGCATTGACTTCATTGTGAAATGCGACGGTTCTCTTAAATAGCCACATTCGTTCGTAACGTTTTTTCTCATTCTCTAGTGATTTCACAAATTGTTCATAATGCGTAGAACATGTTAAGCATGGAATCACACCTATAAGCGCAGTCATATGGCGAATCATTCGTTTGGTATCATGTTCTTGAAGAGCTGGCTCGGGGTTATCTACGATCGTAAGAGTATGCAGCGCGCCCCATAAGAAATTCCCCCAGTGATTGCGTGGTCGGAAGGTCATAACTACTTTTAACTTTTATTATGAAGCTCAAAAAATATGGTAAGACAACGCTGCCTTTCGGCCTTTCAGACTTTATGGCTAAAACGATAGCCACCTTCGGTGGCTACATTATTAAGGGGGGTATGGGGGCGTGAGGAGATTCGCGAATGCGAATCTTCGAATGCCCCCATAGATGGACTTCACCAACTATTTGACCATGCGGTCATCGAATGTGGCCACCATGAGGGCGGCCCATCTCAGTTTATCGACCCTTACGGGTAGTACTCTTTCACTCACAACGCATATTACAGCGCCAATGGCAATCTATTCCACGATGATGGGCAGTTCCATCACGGTCTCAACGATGACTGGATCCACTCTTTTTGGTTCTACCATGATTATGTCGAGTATTAGAACATCTTTTCTTACTCTATCCACGCTCACGGTATCGAGTATTAATAACAACGCGCCTGGCACAGGCACAGGTTCCTTTTCAACACTCGCAGTGAGTTCGCTCAATGCGGTATCCAGTATCACCGTTTCATCTATTACTGTGACAACCGGTAATGTGGGGATTGGAACCACTGCGCCTATTGGCATGCTTCAACTTGGCCATGCAGTTGCGACTGGAGCAGGGACGAGCGATGGAAACATTGTTATTGGAAAGTCAAATGGAGCCAATTCCATGCGTTATTATAAAATGGGATTAGATGCTAATTATTTCTTTTCTATCGGCGATTATGGAACTTCATCGAGTAATACATGGGTTAATACATTTAATATGTCATATGCTGCTCCAGCGAATTCATTTATCATCAATTCATCAGGGTATGTCGGTATCGGAACGGCGACGCCACAAGCGTCCTTACATATTTATAAAGCAGGCGGTGGTGTGGGAAATACTCTTCAGGGTGAAATTAGAGTATGTTCGGATGACAATCAAATATCACGTATTGGATGTTATGAAGAACCAAATGGTACAACATGGGGTGGATTTTTCCAATATAATGGTGGAGGCACTGATCTGATTCAGATTGGAGGGAAAAGTAACGGAGTAGATACATATTTTATGGCCATTCAACGAACAACAGGTAATGTGGGAATCAATACAACAGTACCCATTACAAAATTCAATGTCGTGGGCGGCGAGAGTGTCTTTAATGGAAATGTCTATCTCAACTCGAACGCTAACACAGTGACTCCCAATCCAGCGACCTATTGGGGTGTCGGTATCAAAATGGCCGCCGAAGATAACGGCTGGACAGGTTCTGATTTCAATGTCTATGTTTCGTGGCAGGGTGGGGCATGGTACAAAGGTTTTCGATTTGATAATACTGGTAGAGCTTATAACTATAATAACTCATGGGGTGGTTTGTCCGATGCCAATATGAAAGAGAATATTATTAATGCTAGAAATTATCTCGATGATCTACGATTATTACGTGTCGTAAAATATAGTTTGAAAGCCGATCAATTGACGGAGCCCAATCAACTGGGTCTGATTGCGCAAGAAGTGGAGACCATCTTTCCCTCGTTGGTTTCAGAAGATAAAGACGGCCTTAAATATCTGAAAACATCCATCATCGGTATGATGCAACTAAAATCCATCCAGGAACTGGCGGATAAGAACGATGCCTTAGAAGCAAAAAATGCGGAACTGACGCAGAAACTCGACCGTCTTTTAGCCTGGGCGCAGACACAGGGATTTTCTGGTTAATCGTAAACTGAATACGTCATTATGTGAAATATGTTATGTATCTCACATGAATTCGTCAAATAGAGAAAATATTCTAAACAAAAAACAACCTATCTCCATTAGAGAATGCAGGCCACCAACTATTTGACGTTGCACTCATCAAGATTGGCCACGCTACAGACAAGTACGCTCAGTTTATCTACCCTTACGGGCAGTACCATCCGTGCTTCCTTTATCACTTTATCGACACTCACTGTTTCTTCGATCAACGGCGCACTGCCTGGAACGGGAACGGGTGCCTTTTCGACGCTTGCGGTGAGTTCCCTCCAAACTGCTTCCACGATTATAACATCATCGATTAACGTGACAACTGGTAATGTGGGAATTGGTACAAATGCACCTACTGCGACCCTTCACATTAAAACTACAACATCTGCGATGCGAATCACAGGAAATCTTACGAATACATCGACACGACCTGCCTTGAGTACAACGCCTGGTGCATATGAAATTCGTGGGTCAGGAAGTGGAGGAGATACTCCCGATGATGGATTTCTTCGTCTATCGGCGGGTGGAGGTACAGCTACTGCTACACAGTCGTATATCGATCTATCTGGGTATAGCACGGTTGCAGATATGAATAGCAATATTATATTTGGTGCGAGTGGCGCCGAGCGTATGCGGGTTACGAGTACGGGCCTCAATGTGGTCGGTGCGATCTTCGCGACAGGTGATATCACCGCTTTCTCGGATCAACGTTACAAACAAAATATCGTTCGTTTGGATCGTTCGTTGGATGCGATTCGTAGTCTCAGTGGATATTCCTATACTCGTGACGATTATCGACCAGGAGTGCGACAGATTGGTCTGTTGGCACAAGAGGTGAAGGCGGTGTTACCTGAGGCGGTCCATTATGATTCCATCAATGATATCTATAGTGTGAATTATAACTGCTTGATGGCGCCTGTCGTGGAGGCGATCAAAGAATTATCGGATCGGGTCGAGGCGCAGCAATCTGTGATCGACGCACAACAATCTGTGATCAAGAAACTACTAGATCGTCTTGGCCCAGAGTGATCGGGCATCTTCTAGGGATAGGATCGGTTTCCCCAATTTTTGATTGATCTGATTATGATATTCCACCATGAGATCAAATAATTCCATTCGTTGAAACCGGCTTCGTCCCTCGATCTCGGTTTGAAAGAACTCTTGAAAGTGTGTGGCGCATCGATGGCACGGGATGATCGCTGGTACATTTCGTAAGATCTCGATCGCTCGTACTGATTCCCTGATCTGGATCGCTGGCTCATCACTATCGATGATCGTGATGGTATGAAGATAGGCCCACAATGGATTCCCCCAGTGATGAAGGGGTCGCATTCTATTATTATCGGCCGTACAACTCTACTCTCATCGAACGATTTAATCCCGTCGTGGATTGGCAGCATGTAATTGCATCGCCCGCGCTATAATTCATACCCGATCCATATGGAATACTCATACCAATTCCACCGCCCACATCAGACGAACTAAAATCACCAGGAGCATTCTCATTAAAAATAAATCCCCATCGAAAATTACTATTCACCGTACCAATATGGGTACCACCTCCAAAGATATGACGCTTACTCGGTGTTTGAGTCGACCAAATACTAGAAGAAAATCCCGTAAACGTCGTCGGATCCGAACTGTTCGGTGAATCTCGTGAAGTGGAAAATCCCGTGAGCGCCGTTGCCCTCGCACCATTGGAATAATAATTGTTGACCATCCATGACCATGCTTCTGTTTGCGGTACACTTCCGCCCGTCAATCCCACGTCGGGCCACAATGCCAATACGTCCTTGATCATTGCATAATTCATGACGTCGAATTTGGCGTCTCCATCCGCTCTCGTCGTATTCGAAGGATTCAGCGTATTGACCGCTGTCCAATAGGCCGAAGAGAACTGGAACGTAGTACCACGCGTGGCTTTCATCAACATCATCCAGCCGCCGCCATTCCATTTACTGTCCATCAAACAATACGTCGCAGTGGATGTTCCATTCACGATGATATAATAGACGCCATCCGTATTTAACATTGCGGTCGTTTTAATGATTCTTGCGCTTTCTGCTGGGAACGACGAAGAGGCTCCTGTGGGAAAGAAGACGTAGCCTGTCATATTGTAGGTTCGTGCGATGCCTGGCGCAGCAAAAGAGAAGGTATAATTATCACCTGAAAAGTTTTCGCCGAATTGGCACCGAATGGGATAATACGTGCCCGCTGTTAATGATAGTGTACCGCTTCGCTCCTGTGCGCCGTGAAGGCCTCCATTATTAATAAGACAATTGGCCACTGTATATCCTGAAAGCGCGGAAGACCCGACCCAGACATACGAAGCATCATCGGACACGGTGTAAAACGTGTAAGTTCCCGTGACGGTCGCATAGAAGTATCCGAACCATTCGACGGAGTATGTTTCGAACGATGAGTCATTTGGAATCACACCGCCGGTTGCGACGTTAATATTGGAAGTATCCGTGGTGGTGCCCATAAATTGTTCGGTTCTTGAACTAAACCACGCGGGATCATCGGCAAAATATCCTGATCGAAAGACGCGATAGGTAAATCCACGGCTTAGTGCGCGGGCATTTCCATAAAATTGAGATAGCCTAATATTTGCAGTCGGCGCAGCATATTGGCTAAGGGCTACACTCGCGGAATCGGCTGGCCCGAGAGTGGTGCGAAGATTGGAAAAGGCGATGGCGCCTGATGCTTGTAATGTGGCGCGTGCGACATAAGTAAGAGGGGTATGAGTAAGGGTTGCTGTTAAGCGTGTATTATACATGTAATAATCCACCATTCGGGCATAGACCGTTGTTTGAAAGGGTAGAGAGAAGGAACCGGTAAATGGCCCTTGACTCGTCCATGGATTCGTGGAGGCAGTCAGTGTGACAATTAATGTTCCTGTGCGATCTAATAATTGAAATGGATTGTAATAATTGGAGTCATTTGTGGTTGTTATGCTATAGGTATAATTGCCGGCAGGCAAGCTGTATCCTTGTACTTGGCCGTTATAAAGGTTGTTTTCAATGGGGGC
>JACCDG010342595.1_pt1 | contig 35271 bp, 46 predicted proteins | sample 7442471 | NCBI WGS metagenome assembly JACCDG01 (sample SAMN15323444, study PRJNA562643) | freshwater metagenome | isolation source: river surface water | place: USA:Blue River Watershed | collected 2017-08-17 | reverse complement strand
TTTACAGACAAAGGAATAAAAAACACACCAGTTGGTCAATTTAACAATGACCAATTTATTGTAGATCTTTTTGAAAGATACTTTAGTTTTAGAAATAATCCTGCAGTAGTAAAAGTTTCTGTTAGTCTGGACACAGTTAAAGGGATTATTCCTGAAGTTATGCGTAATGACTTTAAGAATGACTTTTTATTCTTCTTGTATCAAAACTCATTGTATCAAGATAACAAATACAATGGTTATGATTTGGTTACAAGCACTGATGCAAATGCACCGTTAAGTATTGATGAAGATACAAAAACCATAACATTTGGTTCCAATCTTTATTCAAATGAATTGCAAAATCCGGCAGCGGGCTTAACTAATGTTGTATCAAATTTTGCTACACCAAATCAATTTTTGAGATACTATATTGAATTTGAAAAGTTAAAAGATATTGATGTTTCTGAATTAAGATCTCAATACTATTTCTTAGATAACCCTAGAAAGCCTGTTTCTGATTTATACTTGAAACAAAAAATTGCATTGTACAAATCAAGAAATCACATTGCATATTTCAGTGGGCCAACAAGTGTTGCAAACATATTTAAGAATTTCAGATTAAAATATCCTGAACTGGCCAAAGAATTTTCATTAATTAATGACATGCGCTTTAATTATGATGTTCCAAACATGAAGAGCAACATGTTCTTACCGGAAATTAATGATCCACAAATGCGCGCTAAGTACAAAGAAAACTTAGCAAACTTGCAAAATCATTCTGCTCCGGAAGTGAGAGAGTTCTTTAATTTGTTTAATCACATTGCTATAATGCAAACAGGATTAAACCGAAGATCAAAATATGACTTAGGTAAAATCATTGATGCTAACCATTTACAAGATGTAATTGAAAATGGTATTGGTGTTGCCCGTGTAGAAAATGAATTAGCTCAAGTTTTTGACAACATAAAAGCTGCGGAGTTGAACAACAGAAATCCAAATAATGCACCAATTGAACCAGACTTACAATTGCTTGGTCAATTTAAAACATTTTTTGAAAACATGTTGGCTACTAAATATAAAGTAAGAGCTAAAGGTTACAACTATGAAGTTCAAAAACTTACATGGGGTCAATCAAAAGAGAAATCTGAAACAGTTTTGGCATTTAATAATGTAGACATCAGAACTAACTTTAATTCATTGCCAAAAGGAGTATCTCCGGTGACTGTAGATTTGTTTTTTGATGAAGATGGTGAATACACCCCAGAAGAATTTGCAAATGAATTAGAGGGCAAAAAAATAGCTATTCTTAATGAGCGGATGATAGTTCCTGCAGGAGAAGATCAAAAGAAATTTGATGCTTTGCTTTTAGATAAATTTGGAATTGACAATACTGGAACTTATCCTAAGTTGGAGTACAAGTCTAAATTTAAAAAAGAAGGGTTCTTGTCTATTGCTGGATTAGGTACCGAGTTAAAACCTATTCACTCTGTTAAAGATGAGGCTATGGCCAATGCATCTACAGTTGCTATAGGAAAAGCGACAGTTCTTAATCCTAAGTACAAATCATCTACTGAAATGTACATTAATGAAATTAATAGAACTGAACCAAATAAATTAGCAACCAGTAAGACTAAATTTAAATCTGCTGATTCTGTATGGATTTTTGGTAGCGGTGTATTTGCAAATGCTTACCGTAATACTACATTAGAAGAGTTCCAAAAAGCCCTCAATGAAACATTTGAATCTTACCACAAACCATTAATTCAAAAAGCAATTGATGCCGGTGTTAAAGTATTCAATGTAGGTACGGCTTCTGGTATTGATCAAATGGCAATTGAATATTTAGAAAACAGCGGTTTTGTAAAAGTTCCTGTGTATACAGCAGTTGGTAAGTACTATGAAATGCGTAGAAAAGATGCAGAGTCTGAAGTCTCTACAGTTACTACATCTGAAGAGTTAAAAGGTAAAGAATTGATCAGTTACTTATTTGACTCAAACAAATCTGATAACTGGTTTAATAAATTGACTGAAGTTGAACTTTTTGAATCAGGTGTGACTATTGTTTATGACAAAATTGTCAAAGAACTTAATAGAAACCAGAAGTACAAAATTCAGTTTGCTAATGCGTTAGCTGCTTCTAAAGGTAAAATTACTATTGGTAATTCATTACTGGCAAGTTACATAGAGCAGGCATTGTACAAAATGAAAGATGACATCATTAAATTTAGAGCAAACAAAGTTAAGGCTCCGATTATAGTAGAATCAATTGGTGAAACTGAACAGAAAAGAAGTGAAGAACTTTTTTCTAGTTACACTGGAACACTTTCAAAAGCGGAATTTTTATCTCTATCTTTGGTTGAGCAAGAAGAAATTATAGAACAACAAAATAATTGTTAATAAGATGCACTGCATAAACACATCACATCCACAGTACAAAGACTTGTTAAATCAAACAGGTCTTCATCCAGACGTTTTAAAAGCTAAAATTAGTTTGTGGATGAGCAACAATAATACAGATATGTTTCCAACTCTTACCGAGTTGACATTAAGTGGGATTAAACCAAGTGAAAAAACTGATCAACCGTTTCAGGAATTTGCTGATGATACCGTGGGTGTTGAGGAATACATTTCTCCTACAGCCCAAGATGAAAGCTTAATAGATAACATCTTTGATACAACAAAAGCAAGTTGGGATCATACAACAGATAGAGATCAAGTAGCAGTTATTGAAGATGCATTGTTAAGAACAATGATGTTTAATCCTAAATTAAAAATCTCTGCTGAAAACAAACGCAAGTTAGATGCTTTGAGTTTAGTTGTGGGTAAACAAGAAGCTTACAGAGATTACTTTGAGCAAAATGAAACAGTGCGTCCTGCCAAAGTGGTTTTGGAAAAATTAGTTGACCGATATTCAGTAGAAGATGAATTAGCTCCTAATACATTAGAGTCTCCGGAGTTAATGAGTGAAGAAGATGTGTTGAGAGACATTCAAGAACTTGTCAAAGCGGAAAACTCTGAAAGAGCAATTAATCAAATTGTAAAACTTTCAACTCAATTGGGCATTCCTGTAGAGATAATCTCTAAATCTGATTTGGGTCCGCGTTTTGGAATTAGTGAAAATACTGGTAAAGTAAGAAGCTTTTACAAAAGCGGAACTGTTTATTTAGTGAATGGGGCTTTTGATGCCAATGTGGTATTCCATGAATTTGCACACCCAATTGTTAAAGCTTTAGCAAAATCTAATCCACAACTTTTTGCTAATTTGTATTCTGAATTAATGGCCACAAAAGAAGGTGAATTAATTTTCAATACAATTTCTGGAGAGTCTTCTGATTATGTTCCAAACTCTACTGAGTTTATGGAAGAGGTAATTGTGCGCGCATTAGAAAATAAATTTGCGGTACCTAAATCCTGGATGCAAAAATTATTGTTTGAGATCAAACAGTTTTTAAGAAAAGCATTTGGTAAAAAAATCAACATCTCAAAACTGCGAGAAACTACAAGTATCTCGGAGTTTTTTAATATGATCAATGAAGGTGGTGAATTTATTTTAGATACTGATTTTTTAAATGAAGACGATGTCATCATGTTTTCAAGAGAATATGATGCAGAGGTCAAACAGTTAGCAAAAGATTCAGCAGAAGTCACTCAAAAGATTATTAATGAGTTTTATGACATTGCTAAAAAACAACTAAGCAACTTTACAAGAGAAAATGATATTTTTAAATTGTTAAAAGATGACTTAGGTGATGAAAACTTTAATGGGGAATTACAAAAACTGGTAAAGATTTTAGATGTCCTTTCAACTAATAGCAAGAAACCAAACTTACCATTAACACTGATTCAGCAAACAGGGATTACACAAAATGATTTAACTGAATTCAACAACCGTTTGAATTCATTTGTCAATGGTTTTGTTCAGGCGGCATTAGTGTTTGATAAATTTGAAGCCAAAATTGATGACTTGGTAGCAAATGGTGTTACTGATAATACTGATTTAGATGCATTGCATGCTTTGGATACATATGTTAGTCACTGGAGAGATTATATCAATAAGTTGACTAATGGATCCAGAATTGATTATTTTACGGCAATGACTGCTCCAGAGTCATATACTTCAATCAATAATCCTTTGGGTAAAAGATTGGCTGACATGCAGCAAAAGTTAAACTCAATGACTGCTAAACTTGATGAGTTAAAAATTAATGCGGTTATTGATGTTCTTTATGACAACCTTATTAAAATTTACAATCCAATTAAACAGGATTTTTTAGATCAGATGGATACTTTGAAAAAAGCTAACCAGATGGTTGAATACAATAGGTTACATGAAGAGTATTATGGATTAACTGTTGAAGAACTCAATGAGTTAAAAACTCTTAAAGCAAAACAATTTCCTGATGTAAATACAGAGGTTCCAAGAATGGAATTTTTGGAATTAAAATCATTGTCTGGAAAAGATATTTCCAAAGAACAAATCAAATACACAATGCAGAATCGTTTAGGTGATTCTAGTTGGATGAATGGAATGATTGAGTCTCACTTGATGAACCAAGACATTATTGTTCAAGGATTTTCTAGTTATGTTAATGAAGTTTTACAAGAAGTAAATGCAAATACTAATGCCAAAGAAACCAAGTTCTTGCAAAACCTTCAACCTCTTCTAAAGAAAGCAGGGTTTGATACACATATATTTGGAGAGCAGGCTTTAGGAGAAGCCATTCAGCAAACTAACCGCTCTTTTGAAATTGTAAACAATGAGGTTCAAGAATTTGAAGAATATGCTTTTATCAGCAACTTTAATGGGCATGAATTGGCTATGGCTAAACTTACTTTGGCTGTAGATAAAGCTAGAAAACAATACCAAGCTTATGGTAAAGAAGAACATTTAAAAGCTTTACAGTTAGCAGAGTTTGCACTGGAGGATTTTTTAAATGATTACATGACCCGTGATAACATTCCTGAATACTATGAGCATGATAAAATGTTCAGAACTCCAGAAGGTGTTGAAGCGCGTTTAAGAAGAGATGCTCTTTTTGAGGAAATGCGTTTACTCAAAGATAATTTAAATGCGGATCCGGGTAACTATGCATTAAGTGATGCAATGCAAAAAATTTGGTATGACTACCAACAATTGCAAAACATATATGATAGAGATGGTAAATTAAAAACAGGAATGGATTTAGCTGTAGCTAAAGTTCTAACTGAATATGCTAAACTTACCAAAGACTTTCATACATATGAAGAAGTTGAAGGTGAGTTTGAAAGAGCACAAGAAGCATATGAAGATTACCTAATTAATGTAAAAAACTTAGTTAGAAATAGCCCTGCTTTTAAAGCTGAAGTTGACAAGTGGATTGTTAATAACACTACAGTTCAACTTGATGAAAGTTACTTTGAGTATCGTAGTGGTTTGCTTGATGAAAAAAAACAAATACTGGAACCACTTACTGCGGTTAATAACTCTATTGTAGATGTAACACCATTATATGATGAGATTTACACCATTTTGAAAGCTAACAAAGATACTACTGGTCAGTATGACGGTACTTTGTTAAGTGAAAATGAGCAAATCCGCATTACTGAATTACATGAACAAATTGTTGAGGCACAACGCCAGTTATTTACTCTTTCTGGATTAACCAAAGAAGAAAGTTCAAGACTTAATGATTTAATTGATTACTACGCTTACTACAATGCCTTTAGGACACAAGCTGATCAAGATGAGTACAATGACTATATGGACCGCTATAAGCGCGGTTTAATGGCTTTTGGTATTACTCCTATGCAAGTTGAAAGGGTTAAAGCAATTGATGCTGAATTAAGAAGTATTACAAGCACAGAAGCAACTAATGTTTATGTGAATACTTTTATGTCATTGATTGACCAAGTTCAAGATTCACATGATCTTTTATCAAAATTTATTTATGATAATTTTGAAGGTTTGGATATTGATGGAGGAGATGTTATTGACCAGAGTCATTTTTCAAAAGTACTTGATGATGTTAGTTTTGTAAATAAATTGATTGCTGTTAACCCGGCATTTGGAAAATGGTTTTATAATAACCATTATGCTGATATGGGTGTTGAGCGTGATTCACAAAACAATATCATTGGTGAAATTGATGTATTTAGAAAATCTGCAGCTTGGCAATACACTAAGCCAACTGATAAAAAGTACTATAAGAAAAAGAATGTTTATTCTAAAGCAACTGGCGCACTTATAGGATACATAGAAGTTGATGGGGTACCAAGAGTACCAAACATTACTTATATGAAGCGTACTGTTAAACCACAGTATCAAACAGTACTTGTTGAAAGAGATTATATTGATCAAAATGGCAAACTGGTGTTAGCCAATATTGATAACCGTGGTCAATTTTTACCAAGAGAAAATGGAAAAGATGCCACTTACATTAATGGTGATTACAAATTGATGTTTTCTAAAAACAGAGATTTATTTAACCTCATGTTGTATGTAAAAAATCAATTCCTGGATAATCAAAAAGGATTAGATAATGCTCAAAAAAGATATTTGCTTTATCCTGCATTAAGAAAAAGTAGTTTAGAAGATAAAACAAGTAGAGGTTATTTAAGAAGAAGGGTTCAATCTTTTTTAAATGTTTGGAGAAATCAACCAGATGATTTTGAATTAGGGATTGCAGCCGGTGATCCGGAAACAGATTTGTACAATACACAATCAAGACCAATTTCAGGTAACTACAGACTTCCTAAAAATGAAGTTAGTAGAAATATTATTAAGTCAATGGGTATTCAGTTGTATTCAATTGAGTATTACAAAGCTTTAAGAAAAAGAAATAGTTTTGCAAACATGCTCAAATCAACAGTGGAGGATTTAACAATTCCATCTACAGTTTTGTCATTAAAAAACAGATTAAAAAATACACTCAGGTTTACTAAAAAAACTGATGTTGAAAGAACTAACCGTTTAAATAAAATTATCTCAATTATTGATAAGCAATTTAAAGGAAAGCAAATTGAAACAAACAGAAGCTCTACTGTTAAAACAGCAGACTTAGTTTTGAGAAAAATGCAAGGTTTGTTATCTAGAGCTGCGTTTGCTTTAAACCCGCAAGCATCATTAACCAACTACTTTGGTGGTAAAATTATGTTGACTTTAAAATCAGTTGACAAACGTTTATTCACTCCAGTAAGTTTGGCTGCCTCACAGGCGATAGCTTCTTCTACAGTTGCCAAGCTTGTTACTGATTCATTTACAAACAAACAAAAGAATCTCCAGTTGCAACTTCTTGACATTATGGATGGTATTCCAGACCGTGAAAAGAAAGATGTTGGGGATTATGGTAGCAAGACAGTTGCTCAATCTGTATTTAAAGGAGAGCATTTATTTTTTGACAGAAAAATGTTGCAAGAATCTGTAGCAGTTCATGCTTTTTACGCACTCTTGCACAATCACAGTTTTAAACTTAATGGTAAAAAAACACCATTGTATAATGCAGTTGAGTTAGTAAATGGAAGAATTGAAACAAAAGCTGGGGTTCCTGCTGAATATTCTATTTCATATGACTCAGATGGAAATGTAATATTTGGAGAGCAAATTAAAAAGCTTATGAATATGCATCAAGGTGTCCTGTTAAAAACAGTTGGTCAGGCAAATGAATTTTCTGAACCAGATGTTTATAGACACATACTTGGCCGTTATGCATTTGCTTTATTGAAGTTCTTTCCGTCAATGTTCCAAGACAGATATGCATTTAGTACTAAAAGAAAAGGTGCATTGCGTTCATTTAAAAATGCATTAACTGGTAAAGCGGATAAGCGCGTAAATCTTTATTTAGGAAGAGCTGAAACAGGATCTGTAATTGGTGCCATTGAAGCATTAAAACAAATTTTTACTGGTAAGTTTAATACATTGGATTACAATGCAAAAATTGGTTTGTTACATACTACTGCTGGAATAGCTGCTAAAATTCTTTTAATGGCAATTGTTGGTGGTATTATGTTTAATGATGATGACGATGATGATTTTACAACAAGTTATGATCCAGATGACAAACACCGATTTAATAAATTAGATAACAGCACAGGTCTTCCTAACTTACCTTGGATTCATTCTCGTTACACAGAAAGAGCAGGTAGAAGATTTGATTCTGAAGATTATTGGGATTTGCAAAATTTAAGATTGGCTTTGCGTGTTCAACGAGAAGTTGAAACTTTTGAACCTACTGATGCATTTAAAACAATAAGAAACATTGTTACTTTGAAATCTCCTTTAGGAGAAGGAAACTTGACTACAATGGTTGATTTAACTACACAGTTGTATAATACAGCTACAGGTCAAGAAGAAGTTTATACAAGAGCAGCAGGACCATATTACGGTCAGCAAAAAAATGACAATAAATACTTGAATAGTATTATGAAATTTTATGGGCTTACTGGTAAAATGGCTGATCCTGCTCTTGCAATTGAACGTGAAAACTCTGGTAGATATTAATCTGCAATCATGTATTCTTCTTTTAGGAAGAATAAGGTCTTTTTACTTACAGTTAATGTCTCATCCGTTGCATTTGGAGGAGGCATTAACTCATGACCTTTAATTGTATTGACATTTACATCAAGTAAATTCGCGTACTGTTCATAATAATATTCAGGATGTATTCCTATTAGTGCTTTCTTGTTGGTAATACCATGGTAGTTAATAAGCACTTTTGCTGTTTGTGACAATGATGAGTAATGACCATTGATAATTAGATCATAATCCACATCTAACTCACTCATGTCAAAAATTACAATATCAAATTCAGCATCTGAAATATGAAAATCATAATGCTTGTTTGCTTGTATTTCTTTTAACTGTTCTGGATAAGTTGGATCTTCATTGTGAAAAAGCAAAATTAAGGTATAGCCATCATAAATCTCAAGTCCTTCTATAGCTAAGTAAGTTTCAATAGGTTTTACTTTTTGAGAGAGATTTATAAGAGGCAATATAAACACTTTACTGATTTGAACAGATTGTTTAATGTCTTCTAGTGTAATATTTTGCATAAGGCTTAGTCAAGTTTTAAGACATTTTTTAACTCAACTTTTTGAAAGCCTTCCGGTTTGATAATTTTGCCATCAGCTCTAAGAATTGGTTCACCATCTGGTCCTAGTTTGGCCATGTTGTTTTGGTGTACTAATTCAAATGCAGCGGTAATATGCTTTTGTAAACCGTGTTTGCAAATGGTTCCAAACAAAATATACAATTGATCAGCTAGGGCATCTAGCACTTCAATCATATCTTCATTGGCAGCCGCATCTAAATATTCATTCAGTTCTTCAAGACCCAATGAATGTCTTAAAACAGTTTCTTTACTGCTTAAAAACTTTGGAGCGGTGCCTTGTTCTTGTTTGAATTTTGTGTGGAACTCTTCCACCATTTTGATTTGTTTTTCCATGTATGTTTGTTTATTGATTTATATTCTAAAGCAACTAGGTGCTTTTGGATTTCCATGCTCATCAGTTGTGTACAATTGAGGCCACGTGCCTTCTTGCACGTATTCAACTCCTGGAAAAGCATGTATGAAAACTTGTTTTATTGTTACTTTGTCTCTACCTGATCTTTTTGTGTAAGCAGTTAATGTAGTTTTAACAAAGTATTCAGATGGATCCAGTTTGACATGAGGCATTCTTACGGGATCCGTTTGACTAAGATACTCATTTAATGTCATTATATTACCATTCACTTGCAGATAATTTGTAATTTTTAAAACATTTTTTTAAGTACTGACTAATCCAAGTATATTTATTTTCTTCAAGAGCATCTGCTAAAGCTCCATAGGCAAAATAATTATCTGATACTAGTTCATCATTTGATCTTCTGTACATGAGAGTGTTTCCATTCTCATCTCCTTCTTGATAGTTGCTGTAGAAGTAAAAGTCTTCAGTAATCAAGGATAGTCGGTAAAGATTACCCTTGATTGTTTTAGTTTTTTGAAGTTGAATTCTCATGACCGAATTGCGTTTATGGCATCTTGAATATTGTCAAATGCAGCATAATTTGACAAAGATAAATTTGGTCCTTTTTGACCAATCATTCTAAATTCTGGTTCAATAAAACCTTTTCTGTTTACAAAGCAAACTATGCGGGCTTGATTAACAATACCGCCTTCTCTTTTCTTGTTGACATAACTGTTGTGTACAACAAATATTTTACTGCCAATTGTTAAGTTTATTAGATTCATTATCATTCTGTTAATCTGTTTACTTTATAAAGGATTTGTTTTAAATCTTCAGCTGCTCTTTTAATTGCAGCTCTTTCTTTTACTCTATATGGCTCACCTTCATTGATTACAACTTTGGCAATCCTGTTTTTGTATTCCGTAAATTTTTTTTGAAACCTTTCTAATTCTGGTTCCAATTCTTTAATTAACTCAAGATCTTTTTTGACTTTCATTGATATTTATTATTTCTTCAGCACATTGTTTAGCTAAATAAGGTGAACAATTGTATTTTTCTTGAATGTGTTGTTTGACTGTTATGGGCATGTACAGACTGAAATCAATTTTAGAATTTTTTAGTGCATGCATAATGGTTCTTTTTTTATTTGATACCATGTATAATTTTTTAATCTGCTTTATTTTTTGTATATTATTCTATGCCTGCAAATAAAAACACAAACCGATTAAAACCGGATACACCAATTATTTTAGAGTATTTAGAAAGATTTCCAGAATCCCCTACTAAAACTCTTGCTAAAAAGATTTATTCAGAAAATCCTTCATTTGAGTCATTTGAAAAAGTGTATGGGCGTGTAAGATATTACAGAGGTCAAATTGGTTCTGAGCATAGAAAAAGTATGACTGATAGAAGATTTCAAAAAGAACTTAAAGTAGAATATAACATGAAAGAAAAATTTTTACCAGAATCATACGCCAACAAGCGTGGCACATTTGTATTTCCTTCAGGGTGTAATTCCGTTGGTGTTCTTGGTGATCTTCATATTCCATATCAAGATAATGAAGCTATAGAAGCAGCATTTGAAGAAATGGAAAAACAAAAAATTGAAGCGTTGTTTCTTAATGGAGACATGCTTGATTTTTATCAGCTCTCTTTCCATGAAAAAGATCCAAGGATGGTTCACTTCAAAGAAGAGATTGAAGCAGGTAGACAGTTTTTAGATTACTGCAGAACAAGGTTTCCAAACATTCCTATTTACTTTATTCCAGGCAACCATGAAAATAGATTTGAAAGATACCTTAGAATTAAGGCATCAGAACTATTAGACATGGATGAATTTAGATTGGATGTACTTTTACATGTAGCTGAATACGGTGTACAGTATATTCCATTTAGATCTAAAGTTGTGTTTGGTGATTTTCTTATAGAGCATGGTGACAAAATCCCCGGTGCAGGTGGTGTAGTACCAGCCCGCACCGCTTTAATGAGATTAAAGACAAACTGTATTATCAATCACTTTCATAAAACTAGTTCTAGTTCTCAAAGAGTTTATGGTCCGGAAGAGTCAACAACTATTCGCGGATACAGTTTGGGATGTTTGTGTGAACTTACCCCGGAGTATTTAGAAATCAATGAATGGAACCATGGGTTTGCTATTCTAAAAAGAACTAAAGGTACTGTAGCTGTAAGTAATTATAAGATTGAAAACGGTACCATTGTTTAAAAGCTGTACCTAATTTCATTCCAAGGCAAAATTAAATCATGAAGTTCAGTAAATTCTCTGATCCATTTTGCTTTTAACTTATGCTTGTATCTTATATTTACTCCTCCATACTGAGAATTTTTAGACTCTTGTACTTGAGGGACCCAAATTAAATCTTCACCTGGTAGTTCATTTTGAATGTTATCCAAATGCTTGCGCGCATTGTGAGTTAGAAATATCACTTCTGCTTTAACTGAGTTATTATCCCACCCGTTAAGTTTTGCATAATATGCTACCTGTAGGAACAAATCTTTATAGTGAGATAACCAGTTTTTATTTACAATTACTGGGCTAAAATTAAGATGAACATCGTATCCGGCTTGTTTAAACAAATGCACTGCTTCTAGTCTTTCTTTTATGCTACTAGTGTTTGGTTCCAATTGATCAGAATAAATTTGAGGCATCAAACTAAATCTAATTCTCACCTTGCCTTCAGGATTAAAAGAAAGCAGTTTTTTGTTAACATACTTTGTAGCAAGTGATCCCATTGCCACAGGATGCTTCCTAAAGAAATCAAATATCTCTTCCCATTGATGATACTTAGCATGTAATGCAAAGTCTTCATTACATGAAATGTCATAAGTAATAAACTCTGGATGAGTTTGATTAGGCTTTTCTACTTCAGCAAATGCACAGTGACTATTAATCTCTGTTAGTATTTGACTAGTGTTGGTTGCAATATCTAACCCTGTGGCTTTATGTCTTTTTAAGTAACAATATGTGCAATCATATAAGCACCCATGACCAAAGGACGGGCTGATAAAATCAGTTGACCGCCCTGATGGTCTAATTTGCATGGATTTTCTAGTAATTTTTTCTACTAGCATTATTTCTTTTTTCTTTTCTTTTTTGGAGGGGTTAAATTGGTACCTCTTGGTTTTAATTTAGATTCAACTGCAGCATACATTGCTGACATTGCTACAACATTTTCATCTACTTTGTTGAACTCTTCCCAGCTTTTTTGGTTATGACTCATAATTTTTATCTAAAAGCGTGAATAGGATTAGTACAATTACCTTTATGACACATGCTCATACTTCTGTCATATTGCATAATGAAATATTCACAACCTTCAATTGTAACTACATCAACTTCTTGTCCAAATTGTCCTACTTTGTGATTAGTAGTTTGAGTTTTTACATTTGGACTGTCAATACAAGATGCTAATATCATTAACACCATTACAGTTAATAAAAGTTTTTTCATTGTTTTTGTTTAAATTTCTTCTTTTACCCAGTCAGTGAATTCAGTTTCAGCATAAATTTGCCCATATGAATAACGGTGCCCTTCATCCCAATTAAGAATATCTTTGGTGAGTTTATGAATCTGGCTATCTTTTTGACAGGCTATCCGAAAAGTTTTGTAACCATAATTGCCAGTCTCAACACCATTGCTTTTGGTTTGATAGATCTTACCATTTTTTGATAAATGACTACCTCTGTGTTTATGTGGCTGGAAATATAATCCAGTTGGCACATGTTTCATTTTGTAAGGTTTCATTACCTTAATATTTTACAACAACAAATTTGTTCTCATAATAGGAATGATTGTTCCAGGCACATTGAATTTGATACCCTTTTTTAAGGTATTTGTAGACATGCGCATCATCAGTAATGACTGTTGATTTTGGTTTTACAGGTACTGCAAACACTATTCGCGGAACTGCATCACCGGCACTTTTTTCCCGTGCTTCAGTATAAGTCATACTGGTTAATCCTGCTATTGTTATAAGCACTACTGCAATTATTAAAATTGTATTTTTCATTTTATTTTTGTTAGTTAATTAAAAATTTTGCTAATCTTTCTTTTAGTTCTGATGCAGTGAACTCTTCAAACACATCTTCTAAAGTAAATTCCTCTAGGAAGAGGTCCATGGTCAAGTTATCATTGTCCTTTAATGATTGAATTAAAAGTTTTGAATCAAGTTTATCTAATGTTTCAGATAGTTCACAGTTTTGAATTTCACATTGAACTTCTATTTCATCTTTATTTATTGGTGTAATTTCAACTTTTTTTACAATCAATGTTATGCTACTAATTGGATTCTGTGCCATTTTGATAAATTATATTGCCAGTTGAATCCCAAAGTTCTTGCGTTGATGAACCTTCATTTTCTTCTACAAGCATTGGTTCTTCACATTCTTCATCTGGACCAGCTTGATCAAAATAAAAACCTTCTTTTTCTAATAAATCATATGGTGCATCACAACTACCATTTTTAAGTTCTTCAATAACTTCTTGTACTTTATCATCTGGAATATGAATTCTTTTCCACATGGTAATTTTAAAATCTAAATGTGCCATAATTAAATTGATTCGTTTGTTGGTCCTAATAATCTTCTGTAAGTACTTACAGTATTATCATGGAAGATTATAAATTCTACTTCAAGTTTTTCTGAATCTTTTAATAATCCATAAACTGCAAGTTGTTTTGCAATTTTAGATTTAAAAGTTTTTAGTATTTGCAAGTCAATATGAACGGTAATTCTTTCATACTTTTTATTAATTCCAACAATATGTCCTTTTTTAAGGATGTTACTGTAAATAGAATGTGTTAACCTTTTCTTTAAAAAGTCAACATAAAGTGTACTATTATACATACTGACTTTATTTGCAAGAAGACCCATAAGTTTTTCAACTAACGGGTCTTTAGGTATTTGTTTTGCGTTACTTCCACTTTGCATTTTGCTCTTGTTATTGCTGTGTAAAACCATTTTGCTGCATCCCATACCGGCATTAACCAGTAAGCATCAATGTAAACATTGTCCCATTCTTGGCCTTGGGCTTTGTGACATGAGATAGCATAACCAAATGTTGAAATGATTATGTTTTTATTAAACATTTCAAAATATTGATACTCTCCATTTTTGTAAAACTCAACTTTAGAGATGAGTAATTTTCTAATGTTAAATGGAACTTTGGTATCACCATCTTTAATTGAATTGTAGATTGTCTGACCGTGCAGTGAAGGTTCTTCTAAATCTGGAATCAAAAGAGTGTATTGCTTTTTGTGTTTGTACAATAGCGCATTGTAAGTTTTGTATTTGTCATTTTTAACAGCAACTGTAATTTCAAAACTTTCAATTAATATTCCACCTTCAATTTTGTAGATTTCTCCATTTGAGTAATGCTCATTATTGGATACAGAAACTAACATATCTCCTTCTTGTGCTCTACCATCAATATTTGGATTGTTAAACAGGAAAGATCTAATCTTTTTATTGTACAATACTCTTCTTTGATTGGTAGAAGTTAAAACAACATAGTTGCTCTGAGCTTTGATGTCTTTAGCCAGCTTGCTAGAAAACTTAGGAACAAAAGATAAATCTGAATTATCTGGTTGACTAAACAGAGGTTTCTTATTAATTCGCATTTCTGTGGCTATTTTAAGCAATGAGCCGTCATATCTCTTTACTTCTGTAAGTTCATACCTCCACTCTGGTTTAAACACTTCAGGGAAGCTATTTTCCCAGTTAAAGATGTGCGGGTCTTCTCCTACAGGTTCTAATTGAAAACTGTCACCCATGAAGATAATCTTACAGCTTTTTTTAATTGCATCTTTAATGATGGTATCTAGGATGTACTTGTCAACCATAGAGCATTCATCAATGATGTATGTACGGCCTTGTAAGAATGATTTGTCTTTAACAAAGTTTCCGTTGTCATCTTTAGTAGAGAACAGTAAAGAGTGAATGGTTTTATATTGCAACTTGGTGTTGTTGATTTTTTCTTTAAGTCTGTTTACTGCTGCGTTGGTTGGGGCCAGTAATGTTGCTCCTTTGTAATTTGCTATGTTTTCAGCTATTGTTGTTTTACCACAACCGGAGTAACCTGCTAATAAGAAAAAGTTGTCTTTTGATTTTAGAAAGTCATTAACTTTTGTCAATGCTTCTAATTGTCCTTGGGTGAATTCTATTGGGGTTTTTCTTGCTTGGAATATATCTGATAAATTCATTGATTTGGGTTAATGATATGATGATAGTAAAAACCCCCTCCCGTTCCGGGGAGGAGGCTACTATCTGTTTGATTACTTGTCTACATGGAAAAACTCCTGGCTATCAAGAATAAACATTACTGAGTCAGTGTCTTCTACTGAATCAACAACTTGACGTTTATTACCATATGAGTTTTCCAAGATGTCTGCTACTGCTTCACGCATGCTTGCAGGTATGATGGTTGGTGATACTGAAGTATCTTGTTGTGTTGGTTCTTCTCCTGTGTACCATGGAGTTTCTTCTTCTACTTCTTCTACTTCATCTTCAATCATTTCAAACATGGCTTCAATTTCTGAATCTTCTTCTATTATTTGAGCACCTACCATTTCTTGGTCTGGCTCTCCTGTTTCGATGATACCATGTTCTTCTTTGACCATTTCAATTTGCTCTTCGGACATTACAGGAGCCTTTGCTTCTTCAATTCTTTTCTCAATGGTTTCTATTACAGTAGGTAGTTCATCAAGTGAGTATTCTCCTTCTATGTCTGATAGATCAATAGTCTTTTGTTCTGTAGGAATAACCTCTTCTTTAATTTCAACAGCAGGTTCTTCAGTCATACTCCAATCAAATGCAGGATCTTCTTCTACTGCAAAATTTATTGTAGGTTCAGGTTGAACTTCCTCAACTTCCTCAGTCATCTCTTCTACAGGACCTCTCATTGGTTCTTTGATTAGATTTTGAGCATCAATGAGTTTGTCAATGTTTTTCATTGGATCTTCTGTAACTACTTCTTCAGCTGTTGCCGGATACTGTGCTAAAACTATTGTTTCATGATTTGGATTAGCTACATCTATAATAACAGTAGCTCCTGATTCTAAAACTGGTTCAATGACTACTTCATCACCAACATTCTGAATTTCTTGTGGTTCTTCATTTTCAACTACAGTTTCTTCTAAGTTAGCCTCACCTGGAGCCACCAGTGTTTTAGAGATATTGTACATAATGTTGATGTAGTTACTAATCTCAGCTTGTTGTTTGTACCAAGCTTTAGGAGATTGATCTACTACTGCAAACATTAGCATCTTGTAATACTCCCACAATGTTCCTTTGTCAGAATAATCAAATGATGAGTTATCATATTCTCTTTTAAGAATAGATGCTTGTTCTGGAGAAATTAAAGCTTTGTCAAAATAAAACAACCCGCTCAATTTTGCATACTCTTTGCGAGAAAGCTTAATTGATTTGAATTGTTCTTTCATTGCAATGATTTCAGCAAAGTGATCATGTGCAGAAACAATCATTGCTTCAATTACTTCCTTAGTTTCATCTAATGCAGTACCAGTGTGTTTGCGATTCCACTTACCTTGACTGGTACCAGAAACAAATGGTGTGCTGTTGTCATAAATGAAACCTCCAATTGCACAACTGAATCTAACTTGTTTGTTGTAACTGTTAGCCCAGTTAAATGTCATGCTCATGTCTGGATCCAAACTGTTTTCCAGCTGCATGAAACCTAAAGCAATGTTTCCATTTGCCTCTCCTTTATATAGCTCTTCTTTAATAGTAAAGCCGTTGTCTGTAAGCATTTGTCTTACAGTGTCAATAATTACACCATGTGAAATTACTGTATATGAATTTGTTTGTTCCGGTAAAGCAACATTTCTTAAATACTGTTCTGTTTGAGTTTTTGATGTCATAAATTTAATTTTGCTTGTACTACAATTGGATCAATATTATTGATCTCTTTTTTGATTTGTTGAAGATAATACTGTGTATCAATTTCATATGCTTCAAATGGAATAGTAGGATCATATTTATTCATAATCCTTTCTAAGCTTTTTGATGCTTCAACTTTAATGACTTTGGTATCTTTTACCTTGAGGATCTTACAACCCTTCTTAGACATAAAATAGCGTATGGTTTTTTGCAATGCATCGCTTTTCATGGCACCATCTGAATAGCAACTAAAATCAAATGAGAATCCACCTACTGCTCTTACACCTGCGCAATAGTCATAAATGTTTTTAGACTCGGCAATTGTTTTTTCTGGAGATTGTCCGTGGACAAAATAGTTGTAATAAGCCAACCTCTTAATTCTAAAACTTTTGTTTTTATGCAGTGGTTTATCTACTTCAAACCTACCTTTACTTTTTGTCTTGTGTAAAAAGTATTGACCCTTGCTGTTCTTTTTAATTAACGGTCTAGGGAACTCAGTTTTCATTAAGTGATAAGCATCTTCCTTTGCAATTTCTTTACCAGCAAATATGCCAATGTAATTGTTTACATCAGGAATGATTAGCTTATCATACACTTCAAACTCTAGTTGTAGTTTTGTAAGTTCTTCCCATTTGGTACAGATGTCATGATAGATTTTTTCATACTCCCTAGGAATAATAATCTCACCACCATCTGTATTTACCATTACTGGACGTGCACCTGGTATTGCTTCACACAACTCTTCCATCAACATTACTAATAGCAATTGACCATTACAGGTAATCCGCATTGTAAACATGCTGTCCTTTAGGAAAGAGTTGTCTTCATTTGATAGACCATACGTTGAGTTCAGCAAAATTTTATACACATAATTTAGTGGATCTTTTTTGCTGTACTTCTTTCTATCTTCAAAGAAGCTTTCATAAATTTCACAGAATGCTTCTTTGTTGATGTGAGCAGGGGCCCATTTATTTCTAATTGAAAGGTTAGGGTAAAATGATGTTACGTCAAATGATTTAATGATGAAGTTTTTATCAGACTTATAGATCCCTTTCTTTGCGCCATGGATTCCTCCTAAAGCAAAAGATAGTGTTAATCCTCTGTATGTAACTTCATGTTTAAATGAGCCTTTTAAATTTTCTCCATCCAGTTTAAGTTTCTTGAACTTGCTTAGTGTAGCTTTAAGTTCTGTTGTTTGAAACTTAATGTATGGTAGAATTACTTCATTCAAATCAATTACCTTTCTGTATGTCTTCATTTTCTTTAAGTCATACTGAGGGATATTTAATTTTTCAGAAAGTAATTTTAAGAAAATACTTTTGGCAAGTTTTGGCTCTGAGGCATTTGATAAATCTAATTTAAAGTGCTTGGATAAATTTCCCCGCAAAAGAATTTCAGCTTTATTCCTGAAGAATAATTCTCTGGTTGATAAGCAGTCATTGATACAATACTTAAACAGCATTAGTATTTCTTTCTGATTATGTGGTTTTGAAAACCGTGTACTCATGTCTTCAACATTATGCCAATCCATGCTGTATTGGAGCCATTTAAGACTACATCTCTTAGCTGGGTTATCATAGTTATTAATAGCAAGAATATCACATTCTCTAAACCGATTATCTTTAGGATGAAGTAATGGGAATTCTTTGGAGTTACTTCTTCTGATAATTTCTTGTGCGGTTTTAGAAATATCTGCAGCTATGGCACCTCCAGTCATTTGATAATATTCTGATTTTTGTAATAGAATAAATCTGGAGATTTGATTGTCAAACTTTAAACCATTGTATGATACAAGCATTGTTTTGTTTTTTAGACACTCATTTAGAAATTGAATGTATTCTTTTAATTGATTTTCATAATCACTAATCTCAAATGAGATAATGTCATTAGGATCTTTCACATTAATGAACACCGCTAAAAAACAATTAACTACTGTTTCGTAGTCATATACATATGCTTTTGCCATAATTTTATTTTAAGAAGCTGCTAATCCAATAAATTTATATCTACCTAAAGCTTCTGTTTTTGATGCCTTGTATCTTACACTAGCGCATTCAGCAGTACCGCCAACTAATTCTTTAGTAATGATAACTTTTAAATTAACAGTTGGATTTTTTTCCACGTAGTTTCTTGCTTTTTTAATGCATTGTGTCTGGCTTTTATCTAAAGCAATTACTTTGTCTGTCCAAGGATCTACGGCTTTATAAACAGTCTCCCATTTACGCGCACCTTTTTGTGGATTTACAGAAACTGTAGATTTAATTTTGTTGTTGTTAAGTACAGGGTTAATTATACAGTAGCCCCATGCTTCACCTTTAGGACAATTATTTTCCATGTAGTTTTCAAGTTGTCTTATGCTCATTGTTTTAAGCATTGGTGTAACATCTTGAGTAAAAGAACAACTGTTAAGATCTCCACTATAACCTTCTTGATGACCGGAATAGTTTAAAGCTTCATCATAAGCATTGCTAAATGCCTCTTGAATATCTTTTCCTTTTGCTTGTCTATGCACTAATTCTGCACCCATCTTGTTTATTTATTAAATTGGTTAATACTCCGATTCCTAAATTGATTGATTCATTATCACCAGCCAATAAAGATTTAACTCTTGTCAACGCATGCTGATCAATGCTTTGATCAAAAGCTAAAGTTTTAAGATAAAGTTTGTAGTAATCTAACTTTGTAGACTTTGGTTTAGCCCATGCAGTATGTGCATTAAATTCAGCATAGTCTTTGTTTTCTTTTGCATTGCGAAGTTTGTTAAACTCTTTGTATGCTTGGTGATAAAAACATGTTGTGCACTTAGTTACCTTAGTTAAAGTAGAACCGCGCCTTCCATATGTTACATCAACTATCCAGTTTTCTGTTTCTGGATCTTTGTACAAGTAAATATTGTACACTTTGTCTGATCTACGTGTGTTACACCATAAGTTTAATTCACGAAATAATTCCATAATAAACATAAAAAAACCGTGTGCTTGCTAGAAACACACGGTTTACATTTAGTAGTATCTTATTATTTTTTTGCTGCTGGTGGGTTCATTACATTCTTATAAGGGAATGAACCAGCATTAACCGCAAACATTTCAATGAAAGAAACAATGTCATCTTCATTTACTAGAGTATACTCATAGTATGTTTTGATTTGCTTGCGCTCTTCTTTGTACATACGACCTTGTACTTTTCTAGCTTTGGCTTGAACAACATCACCATTGTCATCAATTCTTGGTAAGAAATGAAAAGTGTCTTTAGTTGTTTTGCTAATGACTGCTAATTGTTTCATGTCCGGGACATAGATGCATTCTACATATGGACATTCTTCAATGATTGGAATCAAGCTAAAGGTAGGCATACCTCTATGTTCTTGAACAACAATCATCATGTTTTTTGGTTGGATTTCTACTGACATAAATAATTATTTTTTACAAAGATACTAAATTGTTTGCAAATTGATAAGGTAATGTAAAGTCCTGAGTTGTAAGGTGATAGTTGGCTTCTGTATTAATCATGTAGACTAATTGCTCCATCCATTTCGCATAGGTTTCTTCTTCTACAGGGAAGCAGTAAACAGCATCTGTTTGATCAACTACAATGAAGTGGAATACAATTTTAAAATCAAATGCTTGCTTACGCAATAAGCTTTGCGCTAAGAGCTTATAAATGACTGGCTGTAACCAGTAGTCATATTTTTCAGCAGAGTCTTTGAAATCTTTTAATTTGCCACCGTGTGACTTTACATCGCTTACATAAATGGTTTTGTTTGCACGGTCTACTTTAATGACATCAAGAATTCCTTTAATACCAAATTGTAATTCATCTGGTCTGTCAGATAATTCTAACTCATAGCGGATTTCTTCTGTGTCTGCATTTGCTTTTAACAAGAAGTTAGCTTTTTCATTTGCTAAAATTGCTTGAGCTTTAGCATAACATTTATCCCAGCTTGCAACATCAACAATAGTTTTAGTTCTGCCTTCAACCATTAATCTAAAATACTCTTTAGAATTTTCATTAATGATTTTTGCTAAACGCTTTTCATCACCTGTATACGTGTTGCCATTTTTATCTGGTTTCTTGTCATCAACTAATGACTGATGCAAATTGATTTCTTTCAAGTATGCAATGATTTCTTCATGATACTCTTCAATTTCAGATGCACTTCTTTCCAGTGTAAGTAAATGATCAATACATGCTTTAGTGCTGTCACTTGGTGTAGAGATTCCCATGTTAATAAATTTCTCATGCAGCATTTCCGGCTCCAAAACCATGCAGTGAATCAAAGACCCTTCATCAAAATGTTTTCCTTTCTTGACTTCTTTTTCATTCAAGACATAATGCTTGTAATAAGTCTTAGGATTTTCAATCAATAACTTCAATGCAGATGCACTCAAGTTTAAGTTTTCAATTTCTGCAAAGAATGTGTCATGATTTACACGTTGCAATTCATCTAAATGTTCTGTGTTCATTAGTCTTTAAGTTTTAATTTAAATTCAAAAATTGAGGATTTTTCTACATATCTGCTGTCATAATGATCACAGATAAATTCAAGTTGTTCTTGTGAAGGTTTCATACCAAAAAATCTTTCATACAAATCAAGTATCTGTTGAAGAGAGTAAGATGCGTGAGTTACATCTATGTTGTATAACTCCTGCATCAATGGAAGAATTTTTGGTTTATTCTTCTTTTTCATTTCATCTGGAATTGTATTGAATGCAATCATCAATTCAATAAAAGATGTTACAGGATTAAGCACGTTCATTACATCTAATGCTAATTGCTTTGTGTCTTCAATGCTCAAAAGCTTTTTGATTTTATATAGTTCTTCTTCAGACATAGGTCTGTTGTTAGAACAATTAATCAAACTCAAGTAATCAAATACAGTTACATCTCTTGATGATAAAATTGATTCAGCATGATGATCTATTCCTGTTAATATTGGTCTTTCGGTATACCATTGAGAGTTAGTATTTGATTGCCAAGTATATTTTTGCACAGGCATAATAACATAATCTTCTTTATCAATTAGATCCCAATCAATTTTATCCATTAATAAGTTTCTCAAGTTTACTGGAATTTGAGACAACAATAAATGCTCTACTGTGATTGCTCTAATTGATTTGAAATCTTTCTTTATAGGTACTATGAACTTAGCTACATCTAATTCTTTATCACTAGAAACTAATTCAGCTTCAACTTGAATAATCTTTTTAAGATGAGAAGCAACATGAATTTTATTGCTTGGATTGTTTATATATTGATGGATTGATTCATCAACTCCTGCTTTACGCATGTTTATTTTTACAAGTTTTATATCACTTGTTGGATTGGAATAAAGGTGCACTGCCTCCGGAAAAAAACTATCCGGAAGCAATACAGCATTTAATGTTGTAATCATTATTCTAAAATTACATCAATTACAGAATCTTCAAGCATCAATACATTATACTTATTGTTTGCATTGATAACTTTCTTAGCTAATACAAATTTCAAATCTGCACCAAGTACTTCACTTGTAATCAAATCTTTTACACGCTCAATGAATTTAGGTGTAATCTCTTTGCTTTCTACATTGTGAACCATGTGATTAATCAAACGCGTTGTTAATACATAAGCAAGATCAGATCTGTACTCTGTGTCTTTCTTAATAAGATCAACAATCTTTGGTTTGACTGTATCAAATGCAACTGTGGTGTCTAGGATTTCTGTAGGAGAAATCATCTTGTCCAACTTGTTGTGGATAAATGATGTGAACATTGTAGTAATCTCTGGACCCACAGCACCTTCACCAATGTTTTGAATCAATGGAAGATTTGCATTAAAGTCTTTGATACTTCTTAATGAATTGTAAAACTTCACTAAGCTACGTGGATTTACATGAGGGTTCTCATCCTTGATAATTTCTTTACCATGTAACAAAGTAAAGTTAATTGCACGTTGGTCAATCTTAGCTTTTTCTGCCCACTCAGCCCATACTTCTGGCTCCCAGCGCATATCAAAAGTAATGTATCTTGATTTTGCAGCAGCATCAATGTCTGTTACATTATAGGTACCATCATCTGGATTCTCTGTTAAAAGAATAGTCCAACCTTTAGGAAGAGACCATGAAATGTAACGTTGCTTGTCAATGATTTCCATTACTGCTTGCATGAAACGTGGAGCAGCACGCGTGTAGTCATCTAAAATAAGCACACCATTTTCTCCCTTACCAGCAATCCAAGATGGCTTAGCATAGTTCATTCGGTTTTGGCCATTAGCTTTCCAGCCTTGTTCTGCAAAGGAGTTCATGACTTTTTCATCAACCCATTTAGCAACTTGTTTTTCACCTTGCTTAGCAACCATCAAATATTCCTTAACAGGAATTCCAACTAAGTCACCAAGCTCATCAAGCTGTGCCAAGTTGATTACTTCTACGTGGTTGATGTTTAACTCTTCAGCTAATTGTTCTACTACTGAAGTCTTACCTAAACCTGCAGCTCCACATATAGAAACCGCAATTGGTTTCAAGTTTTCTTCTTGTAACACACGGTTGTTTTGGATGATGTGTGTTAATGTTTCTTTTAACTCTTTACTGTTTAACTGTACTTTATTCATAACTGCTATCTTTTGGTACACCGTACCGATTATAATACTCTACTAATTCTATTTTGTGTTCTAAGGCTTGTGCTGGAGGCATCTTATCTGCCTTCCAATAATATTCTGTACGCACTGTTCTCCAATCTATATGATCAAAGTGTCTAGTGATGTGTGCAAAATCTTCTTTCAGTGCCTTTAATTTTCTGAAATCTATTTGCTTTTGGTCCATTAGTTAAGCTTGATTGTCTTACCTGGAAGGTGATCTGTTTCTCCTGATTTAGTGGATAAAACCCACAATACATTTTTAATTGTTGCATCAGGAGCCGGAGCTTCACCATCTGTCAAGTAGATAAGCGTGGTGTATTTCTTCCTATAGGCAAGGAAGTAATCAACTACTGGATTAAAATCAGTACCTCCTCGCTGTTTAATTACAAGTTCCATAGAAGGTCTGTACTTTACAGGTTGTTGCATCCTAGTGTCAGCAAAAGTAATGGTGAAATCATGTCCACTTTTATACATGTGGTGTATCTCATTCATAAACTCTTTGATTTCCGCATCAGATACAGAAGCTGAACTGTCAATTGCAATTAAGATGTGTGAATGTTCTTGGACCCGGATACCAAAGTCATGTTCAAATCTTTTACTCTGTTTCCTTTTTGTCTTGCGCATTGTAGTTTTAGCTGAGTTGCCAATGTATCTGCGCAAGTATGCTCTCCAGTTAAACTTAGGCGGCTCAATATGTTTAAGCTTTTCAAGTTTCTGTAAGACCTCATTAGGAACTGTTCCGCGCATCTTTTGAACTTGCTCAACAACTTCACTTAACATCACTTCTAACTGCTTGTCTACAAGCTTGCGTTCTGTATCAGAGATGTTATCAAAGTCACTCCAGTCATGCTTAGGTAGTTGCATTTGTCCACCTTGAGGATTGTTTGCTGAAGACTGTCCGTTTCCTAAAGCCTGCATTACTGCTTGCATCATTTGACTTCCTCCACTACCACTGTTTTGATCTGCATCTTTTTTAAGTTTCTCATAGTAAATATTGGTACCTTCATTAGGTAACAAATTTGATTCTGGAAACTTATCAATAGTACAACCATCCGGTGGCAACCAACTTTGGTTAATCTTTTGATTGATCTCTATATCTTGAGCCATGTTAGCAAGCTCATGATTTTCAAGATGCTTGAACTCTGTGATGTGAAAGAATGCAATGTGCATTAACTCATGTATGATCAATCCTTTTTTGTGTAATTCAGATAATGATTCCCAAAAGTTTGGATTAATATACAGTTTGTAATTAATTCCATTGAGACCTACGCCTGCTGTTTCAACTTTGGTTGTCCATTCTTTGTTAAGATTCAATAGTAACAAACCATAGAATGGTTCATCAAGCATGATGTCTTTACATATTTTAGTTAAGTTCTGTTGTAAAAATTGTTTACTAATTGTGGGAGTGGTGGGTGTTTCTGTATTTGTTGTACTCATATAGTTTGTTTTGTATATCTAAATAAGCCTCTCCATCTAATGCTTTTATCATTAAATATGCTTCATGCAGCATTAAGAATTCAAATAATGATTGACTACTTACTTTATAAGTTTGAATGTATTCAAACATATATTTAATATTCTCCATTGGTGAAGAAAAAGTACAGCCTAATGAAGCTTTTGCAAAACTTACATGAAGATCATTAATGTCTACATGAAGTTTACTTAATTGTATGTACCAATAAATTGCATTTTGTTCAGTTAACGTACCCTTTAATGTCTGTATACCTAAATTTCTTGTTTCAGGATCTTCAGATGTGAGTAAGTTAATTAACCTTTGATTTCTTGAGTGCATTTTTAAATACTGGAATAAATAATTGTTTAGTACTGACAACTCCGTGTTCTTTAATACAGTCAGCCATATCTTTTTCTACATTGAAATAGATGTATGGTATTTTGTATTTCTCTTCATAGAGTTTCATTGCTTTCATGCCGGCTACATCATTGTCAAACATGGTGAAAACAAGTTCATAACACTGGCGATACTTATCTATTTGCTCTTGAGTAATGGTTACATTCTCACTATCTGGTGCAACTAAATCTATGTCTTTAAATTTCATTGCTTGAAATGCACCAATGTCTTTTAAAGATGAGGCAATGATTAAACATTTTTTGTCATAAGTTATTTGCTCTTCACCTTGTGTGAATTCTTTTACCTTAATGAACTTGGCCGTCTTTCTTGCTGGGTTATAGATTTTGCATAATTCTCCGGCATTATTAAAATAACCATAACACATAGGGTTTTCAAACTTCATATGCTTTTGATTTGTCCCTTTGGTTATTGTTATTACATATTCAGAAAGAGGTTTAATGTTATACTTCTTTAGGAAGGAACCACTGATTCCATATTGTTTCCAAAATTGTGAATCAAGCAACAACCATTTGCGTACCTTGAATGATGTGACTTCTTTCAGTTCTTTCTGGTAATTTTGTGGGGTAAATTGAAAATCATCATCTTTAAACAGCTCAATGATTTTTCTAAATGCGTCTTGTCTTGACGGGATATTATACAACAGTTGTACTAGTTCTGCAGCATCACCATAGTTTCCAGAAGAGAAGTCTTTAAATCTGTAGATGTTTTCCTTGTCATCAAGGAATAAAATCATTGAAGGGTCCTTGTCTTTTTTATTGAATACAGATTTAATTTTTACAGATTGACCTTCCAATGTTTCTGTTAACTTAAATATCTTTTGAAATATTAAATTGCTAGGAATTGGAAAGTTCTTATTGGTATAAGTAATTGTTTGTATCATATCTGGTTATAAAAAAAGCGGGCTGATAATACACAACCCGCTTTGGTTTTTTATTTAGTGAAGATTAGTCCTCCATATCAAACAACTCTTCGTCATTTGTATCTACATCAAATGGGTCATCTTCTGGAGCATTACCGAAGTCATCTCCATCTTCATCTTCACCATTGTTCAATGCTTCACTGTTTTCAGTTAAGCGTGAATCCTTTTTGATGTGAACATTAGGATCAAACTTGGTAACAAGACCTCCTTCTAAAGCCACCACTTCACTTGCATCTTTCTTGTCTGGCAAGTACATGTAGTATACAGGATAACCAGCTGCATTAACAGATTGTGTAGCAGCAATACACCATGAGAAGTAAACATCATTCAATGCTTTGCTACGCATGATTGCAGAAGTCATCTGTGCCCATGTGTTAAACTTACCATCGTTGTCTTCTAACCAACTTGTTTGACCAGCTAAGTCAAGAATCTTTTGTAAGAAGTCTAACATCTGCTGAGCTGCAGTGTATTCAAAATCCTTACCAGATTTCTTGCTTGTACCACTGAAGGTACGGATTGGCCAATTAGATAACTGAATCTTTTTGTATTGACCTTTGTACTGTCCTTTAGAAGGATCTCCAAATACTTTATCAAAGCCAATGAAGTCAGCACCCATAGGTTTACCTTCTAATTCAATCCACATTTTGTATTCTGGATTAGCTGGATCTTTTGGTGACTGTGATTCTTCAATTGAAATGTTTACAATACGTGCAACAACATTTCCTGGTTTTAATTCTTTAGAAACAAAACTTTTCTTTACTCCTTTTGTTGAAATTCCTGACATGATTTCTTTTTTTTTAACTGTTAAACTTACTCTTTAATATATATTTGATCCCAGTGGGTTATCAAATTGTCATTCTCGTCATACTCTGAAATGAGAACTTCTTTTCCTTCTAGTCTTTTGATTTTACAACCAGCTAAGACATCATCACTTGGCAAGAAACAAAGGTAATTAGCCTTTCCAATTCTTGTCATGTAAGCAATTGCTTGCGCGTCTGCAGAAATAGATTGCTTGTTTTTACCAATCAAATTTACATCATGTGATGTAATTTCCGCACCTTCTTTCAAGATATTTGTTTCTTTTACGTGTGCAATATAAATGATATTGTCAGCACATTCTTCAATCATCTTGGTGATTTGCTTAAATGCTTGGCGTAAATATTGATAACCGGAACCATTTGGCAAGAACAAAATATTGGTGTATTTAGATTTGCCACATGTCGGTAGCAATCTTCCATTCTCATCCTTTTTAATCCAGCTATCTTTGCCCATTGGTGTGCGCATATAGATGCGTTCTGCTTCAGATACACACATGTCCTCAAGCTTTGTTAAGGTATCAATTGCAATGTATTTGTAGGGCTTACCTGCTTGCTTAATTTTTAAAAGAGTTTTTTTCAAATCTTCTAAGGTTGGTACATACATAACCATACCGTCAGCAGTTTGAATCTTATCTTCAAAATTAATTACTAAGCAGTTTTCTAATCCTGCAATTGAAGTTGTCTTACCAATCTTTGGCTTACCAAAAACCAGTAATGGACTTGGATTTTTAAGCTTACTTTTTGTAGGCTTAGTTGGAAGAATTAAATCATCCATGTTCTTGTCATTACTCATATAAACACTATTTATTTTTTACTATTTCATTTAACCATGGTTTCATACTTACTGGTTTGCCAGTCATAATAGCAGCTAGATCTCTAATTGTTAACTGACTGATTGGTAAATCTGTATCCGGATCAGGCATGTCAAACTCATCAAAAGAATCACCAGTGTTTTCAACAACGATGAGCTCTTCTACAGGAATGATATATCTAATTGTATGGTTAGCACTATGTGGTTCTGTTACTCTGTATTCAGATTTGTAATGAGGATTGTACTTCCATTTGTACAGCGTCCTTGTTTCATCTTCTGAATCATAATCCCTACTTACAAACTCTGTGTAAATATCTTCACCTCTTTCAATCTCACTGGGAAAGAATGATACAACTCTTTCTCCTTGATCAAAGTATGCCATCTTAGGGCAATAGTTTGGATTACTTACACCTAGTTTAGAAAGTAATGGTTTGTGGTAGTCTAACAGCAGACTGATTTTTGTTTTTTTGTCTAGCGTTTCATTTACTGGACCTTTTTTTGTTCTTATTCCATTCATTTCTTTTTAGTTTGTATTGGTTGTTGAATGTCTTGGCCAGGTGTATCCATTTCACTGATTAACATGTTATGGAACTCAGCTTTAAAGAAGCTCATACCTACTTCACCATTCCTAGATTTAATCCAATGGAATACTAGTGTATTGTCATCTTCAATAATAAATCTATCTGGCCCATAGTATTTGATAAATCTTTTGGCCGGTCTATTAATTCCTACAACTAAATCTGCGTGTTGTAAAAGTCCATCACCCCCATAAATATCAGACTCAAGAATGTAATTACCATACTTACCGTTTTCATTTCGCTCAGGTCTATCAGTGTCCCTGTTTAATTGTGTAAGTAGAATAAATGCAATAGGAAATTTCTTCTTGAGTTCAGTACATACTTCACCAAGATTTGCAAGCATCTCTTGTTTGTTAGCTTCTGTACTGTCTTTCTTAATAAGAACGGAGTGGTCAAGGGTGACAATAGTATTTTGGTATTTGACTTTACCATCTTCAGCTGTCACAGAAAACTTATTCATGTACTCAAGAATTTCTTGCTTGAATTGTTTTACTGTTACTGCTTCATCAATAATGTCAATAGGATACTTTGCCGCGGATTTTGCATAATCATGGCACTGTTTAATTACTGCATCTGTAACCACGATACCTTCTTCTTCAGCACTACATAAGTATCTGTAAGATTCTTTTGTAACTGATGAGAACTCTCTGATTTTAGATGTTCTACCAAACATTTCCAATTGAAATTGCAACACCCGTATGTTAAGTCCTGGGTTCAAATCAAAACCTTCCCTTACAATCTGATCAACCATTAAGGTTTTTCCTGATGCAGGTCTTGCTCCAATTACTGTAATAGTGTTAAACTCTAAGCCATTCAAGGTTGCGCGGTTAAACTTTGGCCATGGGGTTTTGTAGCTGGAAATAATTCCTTGTTGCTTACCCTTCATATAATGCAACGCTTCTAAGTAATGGTCTTTATGACTTTTCCACTTCATAGGACTTTTGTTTTAAAGTATTTCTCTTGTGTGTAGCTTTCATTGTTAACAATCTTGTCACAATAGTCAGCTAAATCTGAATGAACTGTTCTAGTTCCATCATCTTTTCTAATGAAATACATTGCTGTTCTCATATACAAATAGTTCTTTGCTCTGTATTCTGTAACATACATAACAGCAGCTGCATGTATAACATTCCAAGAGTAATTGTAATTTTCAAAGAACCATTTGAAGTTAGTCTCAATGTTTTTCTTATTCCCTCTAGCGTATTTACCATTAGGAAGTTTAGCTGTAGGAAAGCATTCAATGTAAGCATCAATCTGCTCACTGTAATCTACACCCATCAAAACATCTAACTTGATTTTCTTTTTGGCTACAAATAATTCATCAACACTTTCAATAATCCGAACACTGTAGTCAGTTAATTTATCACTGGCATATAACTCTGTACGCAATGTGCATTTTACTGCAGTTGGTAAGTCTTTGCCAATATAAATTTGATAAATCAGCAGGTATTCTTTTACTGTAACTTTAAAGAATTTGAGCCTATCAAATAAGCTTGTTTGCTTGAGATTTTTTTTCATAGAAAGGCTACTAAAATACTAATTATTTACCAATTAACAGCAGAAATGTCATGCTTTTCTAGCAATTCATTTACATTTGTTGAGAACAATTCATGAACTACATGTTTCTGATAAATATCATGAGTGAGTTCTGGTAAAAAGATTTTAGAAGCTTCTGATTCATCACCTACTAAGTCAGAGAATTGACTAGCATCAAAGCCTATAAATACATAGATGAGATTAGGTTTTTGAGTAACTAAATAGTCAACAAAAGAAATGTTAAACATTCTCCAGTCTTCTATGTGTCCAACATTATTGGATGCAGTTCTCTCTAAAGGATAAAACAATACACCTTGTTTTTCAAGTCCTTCAATAGACATGAAGTGAGGTAGTTGTTCCACTCTTTCTTTGGAAATGATTACAACTTTTAGGTTGTCTAACTCTACAGCTTGTAGATCAGTAAACCAATCTTTCATTGGAGGTGCAAACTTAATTCCTTTTTCTACTTGATTAACTAGCTTTTGCATGAATGATTCAAATGCTGGTTTATCAAATTCTGTATTTAATATTTCACCCCAACTTGTAGCTGAAAATTTTTCTTTTTGTTTGATTATTATGTCTTTAATGTTTATTTTTGAACTCATGGCTACAAAAATTGTTAATGTAATTAAAAAAGATGCTATAGTTAGCATTGAAATTTCTGGTGCATATTATCACCGGGTATATGATCAAGTAATGAGATTGCTTGATCGTCAAGAAGATGTTAAAAAAGCATTGGAGAATATTGACACTCCAGCTACTGCATTAACTCTTGATGAGGCAGTCATTCAAACTTTCATGATGCTTATGAAATCTGTAGAAGATGTAACTAAACATGACTTAGAAAGTCTTACTGATGCATTAGAGCTTAAAGCTCCTGAACCAGAAGATTCAGCTACAGATCCTTCCTAAAGTTTATATTCAAGAAATCACCGATGAGGTAAATCTTTTCAATAACATTGGACAGACTTTCTTTGGATTCATTTGCAAAGGATTTGTAGATCTTTTGACCATCAATGTATGTTGTTAGTCCACATTGATCTTTAATGTCTCTCTTAGTCTTCTTTACATCTTCTCCTGTCTCGTCAGATATTTCTTTAATCATGACATGAATCTTTGCCAGCTGAGCCTTAGTATTGTTTGGCTCATTTGCTTCAAGCAAACATTCTATTTCATCATCATCAGAAAGATTTCTAATAAACTCTTGAAGCCGGTGCTTCATTATTCCATCTTTAGGAGAGAGTTTACCATTTACTTTTTTGAATTTAATAACACAGGTTTTCTTCATTTTCAGGTTGTTTAAGGGCAGAGTGTAGATCAATAGTTTGCATTTCTGCATTAGCTACTAAATCCCAACACTTCTCATAGTCAAAACCGTTTTGTTCATTTGGATCATCTGGATCATCATCTTCATCTTTACAACGACAACTATCTACATCATCATCTGAAAGTTGTTGATCATACAAATGTCCATTTTCATAAGTGTATTGACCATACAGATTGTTTCCAGATTCTTCATACTCATAGGTGAACTCTAAGTTAAATAGTTGCGCTATGCGTACCATTTCTTGTGGAATAGGACTCCATCTGCTTTCAAATGTTATTGAATCTCCATCATTAGTCCATGTAATTTGAAACATGTAACCATCTAACTCTCCTTCTAATCCAAAAAGTATTTGCCCAAGACCGGTTTTCTCTTCTTGCTTGATGGTTTTATTCATCATTCTAGCAAAGCTTTTGAGATTTTGTTCTTCACCTGTAAATGATACACAATTCCAACACCAGTTAGCCATTACGCTTCTGTTTCTGGATTAATGTTGCGCAATTTTACTTGCTTTGCTAAACGTTGCAGGTGAGATTTTTCTTTTTTTCCCGACAACAGTAAACTGTGTTTTCTTCTCTGGATTCTTGTCTGGAATGTGGACAAGGTTGTAGAAGCCGATTGTGTTTCTTTTATGTTCATTTTTCTCTGTTAATGGATACAAATAGTTTTCCAAGTAGTAATCAAATCCTTTTACAAACTCATCATAATCATAAACTTTCTTGTAGTTCTTTTCAAGATTGATTACTGTAGCATGATTAGTTACATTGATTATGTCTGCAACTTGTCTAAGAACAATTGGCACTTTTAATTCTCTAATTATACTTACAGCATGTCTTTTTAGAGCAACATAGTAAGCATCTCTTCTTCTACATCTCCTAAAGTATAAGTACATCTTATATAAATCAGGATATGCAGAATAAATACTTTCAATGTCCTTTGTAAGTTCACCGTAGTATTGTTTATTTATTCTTCCGTGATTCATCATATATTTTTTTTTCTGATGGGCTTAGTGAATCATAAGTATACACAGGTTCTTTGAGCATTTCTTCTTCAGTCTTGTAGTAAGGAACTGACTTATGTCCTAGAGCGCGGTTTTTATGCATTAACTCTGGCATTTCATTTATTGCGAATAGATGAATAATGTATTCAACATCTGAAATGTAATAGTCTTTTGCTTGGGATATTTCTTTTGGAGAACATCCGGCTAGGTACATATGAATGACAGTTTCTTTTTGACTTCTAGATTCTACTCTTTTCCATTTTTTACTCACGCGATTATTGGATTGATAATTTCCTCTGCCTGATTTAATAAATCTTCTTGTATGGCATCTATTGGAACAAATCTATCTGGATTAAAATAATGATAAGGAAAACATGATTCATCTAAAGTAATCTCTGCTAGGACAAAGCCAAATGATTGTGATGATAGTAAATTCTGAACCTCTACAAGTGTATAGATATGATCTTTCTTAACCCATTTGCTTGCTGGAATTTCAGCGGGTTTATTGGCATCATTGATGCACATGATTTTCATTGGTAGGCTCATGCTGTTTTTTTATGTTTTGAAACAAATCTGTTTAAGCAATCACTGAAACCATTGCTTGATTTCCTACCATTTCTGCGCATGTCTTTACTCCCAGTGCGGAGTTTTATTTCAAGCTCTTCTAAAGCTTGCATTGATTCAACACCGGAATGTTTAGTAGCATACTTGGTAATATCATATTTACCATCTACTAATACTGCGTTAAGGATGCGCGCTTCATCTGCTGTTATGTTCATAAGCTTTCCAATAAATAAACTACGCCAGCGGCACCTACTCCTGCCAGGAATAGGATTACTCTTTCATAATTTCTGTTCATAAATTATTTCCGTTTTGAATGTCAGTTAATTCTTCTTCTGTCAAATCTTCAAGCCAACTATTAAACTCTGTTTCAAATGCTTCATAGTCATCTTCCATTAGTGTATTGAGGTATGCTCTAAACACATTGGCCATCTTAGCCTTACCTATACCTAGTTCATATAGCTTACTGCAAATGAAATCTGGGATGTCTATTTGTATTTTCATGTTACTTGTTTACTTGTAGTCTGATTACTTTATCCATTAACTGCTCTATGGTTTTTTTGAGATCCTTGATGCGATTGTCTTTGTCCTGTAGGAGAACCTTTTGATTCCTTGTCTTGAGGATAAGTGCATCTTTTTCACTGTGTTTCATCTCATGTCTTAGCTCATCTAATTCAGATTGCAACTCACCATTTTTAATTTGACAAGATGTAACTTGAGCTTTAAGCTTAGCTATATGAGAATCAGCCCACAATAGTTTCTCTTCCGGAGACTGTGGTCTTAAATGCAATAGAGTTTCATCTACTGGATCTTGATCTTTATTTTTCATATTCAAGATATTAATTCAACTTTTAAGTTGTGTTGTTCTAATTCAGATTTCATTTCAAACATATCCATGAAGTCTCCACTTTTAATCTGGCACTTGCCTGCATTGTGAGCAATTAATGTACACTGTTCTGCTTGTATAGGCGTGTGTTCACAATATCTAATTAAGCAAGCTTTAACTTTCATGTAGCTGTTGTGCTCATCGTTATATAGGATTAACTCTGCCATTGTACTTAATTACTTTTTTAGGGTCAAAATCTTTTAACGCTTTTTTGCACCAATCCAGATCAACTGTGTCTTTGTAACATAGAACATGTACTACACTTTTATCATCAGGATTAAGTCTTAAAAACCTACCAATCTTTTGACTCAGTTTCTTTTCATTTGCATACGCGTGCATGATGATACCTACCTTGAGGTTTGGTATGTTTGCACCCTCAGCAATCTGAAGCACAGATGCTAATCTACTAATTTTACCTGACCTAAACAACTCTAAGTTCTCTTTTGATTTAGATTCCTTGCTATGATACACATGATCACAAATTTCATCTGCCTGTGTAGTAAAGTCAGTAAACACCAAAGTTTTCTCTGTTTGCTTTGCTAATAAGCGTTTGGCATAAACAACCTTTGTCCTATAGGACTGAATAGCTTTCATGCGCATGATTCTTTTAAGCATCACATCAGCAGGCTTGGCATTCTCAATGATCTTACACCATTGCCAGTAGTTTAGTTCTTCAGATGTAAGCGCACCTCTTGATGTTCTGAATGTCTTAGCTTTATCCAATGATAATAAATGCACATAGATCTTGTAATCATTAAGCAAGTGATCGCTAATACCATCAGCAACAGTGTATTTATATACTACTGGAAAGTATTTACTGCAAACTTTGTAACTCTCAGATGATTTGTATTTAGGATATGTTCCGGTAAGACCAATGAGTTTTCCATTGAACCATTTCATCCATTCACCATGCTTTGTTTTAGCATTATGACATTCATCAAAATAAGCAACATCAAATGTGTAAGGTTGTTTGTGCAAACTTAAATAAGTACTAAAGGTCATGTGAGGAATTAAATACTCTAGACCATGTTCTTTTGCTT